>Ga0153956_1000063_pt1 | contig 133168 bp, 128 predicted proteins | sample TSFL040MetaG_FD_104704 | JGI IMG/M metagenome (GOLD analysis project Ga0153956, IMG submission 104704) | Attine ant fungus gardens microbial communities from Florida, USA - TSFL040 MetaG | ecosystem: Host-associated > Fungi > Mycelium > Unclassified | place: USA: Florida, Wekiwa Springs... | reverse complement strand
GCGCCCATCGCTCCGTCGCCGACCTCAACGCCGACATCCGCGCCTGGATCGAGACCTGGAACGACCACCCGCGGCCCTACGTCTGGACCAAGACCGCCGACCAAATCCTCGAATCCATCACCCACTACTGCACACGAATTAACGAATCAGGACACTAGACGGCGGCGACCGGGCGCCGCTCGCGCTCGGCGGCCGTCAGCACGGCGCCGAGCAGTCCCGGGAAGCGCGCCTCGACGGCCTCGCGGCGCAGCGACAGGTAGCGGTGCGTGCCCTCCGCGCGCGTGTGGATCAGCCCGGCCTCGCGCAGCACCTTGAAGTGGTGCGAGCGCGTCGCCTTCGAGATGCCGAGCTCGAAGGCGCCGCAGGCGCGCTCCTCGCCGCCGGCCAGGCCGGACACGATCGCGACGCGCACCGGGTCGCTCAGCGCCGCCATCACGCTGGCGAGCGGGACCTCCTCGAGTGCGGGCTCCTCGTGGGGCATTGTTTCGACGATGATCGTACTACGAGAGCTGGCGGCCGTCGAGCGCGGCGTGGGCGGCGACGCGCTCGGCGAAGGCCGCGAAGTCGCTGGCGTAGAGCGCCTGCGGGCCGTCGCAGAGCGCCACCTCCGGGTCCTGGTGGACCTCGACGATGATCCCGTCCGCGCCGACCGCGGCGGCGGCGCGCGCGAGCGGCTCGACGAGCCGGCGGTCACCCGAGGCGTGGCTCGGGTCGACGATCACCGGCAGATGCGTGTGCAGCTTCAGCCACGGCACCGCCGAGAGGTCGAGCGTGAAACGCGTCGCCGTCTCGAACGTGCGGATGCCGCGCTCGCAGAGCATCACGCGCTCGTTGCCCTCCTTGAGCACGTAGTCGGCCGCCATCAGCAGCTCGTCCAGCGACGAGGACAGCCCGCGCTTGAGCAGCACCGGCTTGCCGAGCCTGCCGGCGACCTCCAGCAGCGCGTAGTTCTGCATGTTGCGCGCGCCGATCTGGATCACGTCCGCGTACTTCTCGAAGGCGCTCGCGTGCGAGGTGTCCAGCAGCTCCGTGACGACCGGCAGGCCGGTCTCCTCGCGCGCCTCGGCGAGGATCTCCAGGCCGGGGATGCCGAGCCCCTTGAAGGCGAACGGCGAGGTCCGCGGCTTGAAGGCGCCGCCGCGCAGCATCGCCGCGCCGGCGGCCTTGACCGTGCGCGCGACCGACAGCGTCTGCTCGCGCGACTCGACCGTGCACGGCCCGGCGATCAGCGTGAAGCTGCGGTTGCCGCCGACGCGGTGGCCCGCGATCTCGAACGAGCTCGGCTCGTTGTGGCGCAGCTCGAGCGAGGCGAGCTTGTAGGGGCGCGAGATCGGCACGACGCGATCGACGCCGGGCATCCCCTCCAGGCCCAGCTCGCGGACGCCCTCGGGGTCGCCGAGCGCGCCGATCGCGGTCGTCAGCTCACCCGGCATCGTGAGGACGTGCACGCCCGTGGTCTCCAGCCGCGCCCGGACGGCGGCGATCTCTGCCTCGCCGGCGTCGGGGGTCATGACGATCATCACGCCCGCGAGACTAGTACACCCATCCGGAAGTGCCGCGCATTCCGGCCGGGCGCGGCGCGCGAGCGCCGCCGCGCGGCTAGAGCCCGAGCTCGCGGACGCCGAGCTCGTCGGCGCCGAGGTGGTGCGCGAGCTCGTGGCGCACGGTGCGCGTGACCTGGTCGCGCAGCAGGTCCGGATCGTGGCCGAAGTCGCGCAGCAGCGTGTCGCGGAAGATCACGATCCGGTCGTGGTAGCCGTCGCGCGCGATCGTGTCGCCCTGGTAGAGGCCGTAGGCGTGGATGCTGCGGCCCTTGTCGGAGATCACGACCGGCACGTGGTCGAGCGCCTTCAGCAGCAGGTCCGGCAGGTCGTCGAGCGCCTCGCGCACGAGCGTGTCGAAGTCCTCGGCCTCATAGGGGTCGAGCGCGAGGAACTCGGCCTCGTCGGGCTCGACCGCGAGGTTCTCGCGCGCCAGCAGCTCGGACTGCAGGACGAGGCGGTCGAAGTCCTCGTCGTCGACCGGGTTGCGGTAGTCGGCCATGCGCGCGACAACGAGGCCGATCGCGCCGCTGACGACGATCGCCGCGAGCACGACGAGGGCGGCGATCTCGGCCGGCCGCAGCCAGCCGCCCGGCGCCAGGCCCTCCCCGATGGCGACGATCGCCAGCGCGATCGCGAGGCACAGCACCGTCGCGAAGGCGACGCGCCGTCCTGAGGGCCAGTGCGACAGCATGAGAGAGCGAGCGTACTACCGCGGCGGCCGGAGCCACCGCGGCGCGCTCATCCGCGGGGCGCTAGAGCCCGGCGGGATGGACCTGCGTGAAGCCCGACGTCGGCCGCGACTCGCTGCTCCAGCGCGGGCCGCTGCTGCTGCTGTCGTGGTAGCCGGTGTCGAAGCGCAGGCCGGCGACGACGACGAAGGCGTGGCCCGGGTTCGTGTAGACGGTGATCCACTGGCCCGACCCGGACTCGCCCCAGCTCATCAGGCTGCCGGAGTCCAGCGGCGAGGACAGCGCGCCGGCGCCGTGCAGGACGGCCGAGACGGCGCCCGAGCAGTCGTAGCCGCTGTCGTTGAAGGAGCCGTGGCCGCCGCCCCAGACGTAGGGCGTGCGGTCGATCGCGTTCGCGGCCGCGATCGCGGCGACGACCTGCGGCGGCGCGTCGACCGGGGCGACCGCGTCGCCGTTGGCGTCGAGCGTCGCCTTCGAGCCGGCCGGCGGCGCCGTGGCCAGCATCTGCGCGCCACCCGTGCTGCCGGGCGCGAGCGACTGCAGCGTGCTGCCGCCGTTGGCGACCTGGCCGCGCAGGACCGCGGCCGTCTTCTTCGTGACCCGGCCGTCGACGCGCAGCGACGACTTGCGCTCCCAGGTGCGCACGTGGCTGGTGGTCGTCGGCCCGTACTGGCCGTCGACCGTGGTCTTGACCCCGACCTGCGTCAGGTAGCCCTGCAGGACGCGCACGTCATGACCATGCATCCCCTGCTTGAGGTTGCGCCCACCGAGGGCGACCTGCGCGGCGCTCGCGTGCGACGGCGCCAGGGGCAAGGCAACTCCACATACGAGCAGGCTCATGACGAGCTTGCGACAGCGTGACAAGACGATCTCCTCTTTCTGACCGCCTACGGGGTTAGCTGTCGGGCTCGCACGGAAAGCGCGCGCTACGCCGCATAGAAGCGGCGATTCGCCCCTGAGGCAGTGACCCCTGCCTCGAACTTGGTTCCCCCGCTCCACTGCGGCTGACCGCAGTGGACTCGGCGTTATGTCCCGTTTCGAGGCGCGCACTCTAGCGGAGGGCCTCTCGAAAGGCGTTCTCGTCGGGCCTGCGCGCGCGGCCCGGCAATGTCGACAGCAGCGACAGAGCCCCGCCAAATGCGCATCCGCTGCGGGAATATGGAGACCTGCCGCCCCTTTACGCCGCGCTTCAGTTGGCGCGTCGGCGCTCTCCCTGCAGGCGCGACGCCGGCCGCCCGGCGGCCGCGCTCGGCCGCCGCGAGGGCGCGCCGTCGCCTACCGTACGGACGATGGACATGACGCCCGAGGAGGTCGCCGAGCGCCGGCTCGACGACAGCATCCAGCTCGTCGACGTGCGCGAGGGCTACGAGTGGGAGGCCGGCCGCATCCCGGGCGCGCGCCACGTCCCGCTCGGCGAGCTGACGGCCGCCGCGGAGACGATCGAGCGCGAACGGCCCGTCGTCTTCGTCTGCCGCGTCGGTGGCCGCTCGACGCTGGCCGCACAGGCCTTCCGGCGCGCCGGCTTCGAGGCATACTCGCTGGCCGGCGGCGTGCTCGCGTGGGACGCCCGCGGGCTGCCCTTCGAGGGCGCCGTCGCGGCCCACTGAGCGCCCGCGACGGGACGCCGCTTAAAAGACGATGGCCGCGCGGTGCACCGCGCGGCCATCTGCGAATCCTTCCGCACCCTCCTCCGTGAGGTCAGACGCCCTCCGAAGCGTTGTGCCGATCAGAGTGGCAAGCGACCCCACGGCGTCCAATCGGACATCCGTCGAGCAACTGGACGGCTCGGCGCACGCCAAGGCGCCGAGCCGGACCGAGTGGCTTAGACCGACGCCTCCTCGGGCGACGGCAGCGGCTCCTGCTCGTACTGCGTGGACGGCACCGTCTTGTACGGCTGCTCGTCCTCCTGATGCTCCTCGTGGTACACCGACTCGGCGTTGACCGCCCAGATGTCGTGGTCGGCGCCCGTGACGATGTTGTCGACGGCGCGGATCGCCGTCAGCATCGAGTGATCCGAGTTGTTGTAGCGGTGCAGGCCGTTGCGGCCGACCTGCTGCAGGTTCGAGAGGCCGGCGAGCCAGTCGCGGATCGTCTTGACCCGCTCGGCGTAGTCGGCGTCGTACATCGGGTAGGCGAGCGGCACGCGCGTGACGAAGCCGCGCTCGACCTTCGAGGCCTTCGCCAGGCCGAGCTGCTCGATCTCGCGCTTGGCGAGCTCGACCAGGTCGGCGTCGTCGGCCTCCCAGAGCTCGTCGCCCTTGAAGACGAAGTACTCCATGCCGATCGAGGCCTTCGACTGGTCCGGGACCATCCAGGGGCTCCAGGACCGGAAGTTCTGGATCCGGCCGACCTTGACGCCCGGCTCGTGGATGTAGATCCAGTTATCCGGGAACAGGTCCTCGCCGTCGATCACCAGCGCGACGGTCAGGAAGTCGCGGTAGCGCAGGCCCTGCGCGGCCGACTGGACGGCGCCCGTCGCGGCGGCGCCGGAGAGGCCGACCGTGGCGCGCAGCGGCAGCGAGGAGATGACCTCGCTCGGCTCGATCCGCTCGCCGCCGGCCTCGAGCGCGGCGACGCGGCCGTCGCGCACCTCGAGCTTGGTGACGGGCGCGTTCAGGCGCACCTCGCCGCCGTGGGCGATGATGTCGTCGGCCATCGTCTCCCACATCTGCCCCGGGCCGAAGCGCGGGTAGTGGAACTCGCTGATCAGCGACTTGATCTTGTCGCCCTTGTTGCCGAAGAAGGCCGACTTGGCGGCCGAGACGAACGAGAGGCCCTTGATCCGCTGCGCAGCCCACTCCGCGCGGATCTCGGTGCAGGGCGTGCCCCAGACCTTCTCGCTGTAGGTCTTGAAGAAGTGCTGGTAGAGCCGCTTGCCGAAGCGGTTGGAGACCCACTGCTCGAGGTTGTCCTCACGGCCCTTGGGCTTGACCGCCGCCCACAGGTAGGAGGCCAGGCAGCGCGTCAGCTCGACCGGGCCGAGCTTGCGCACGACCTCGGCGCCGTTGAGCGGGTAGTCGAGGAACTTGCCGTTCCAGTACATGCGCGACTGGCGCGGGCGCAGCAGGAACTCCTCCTTCATCACCTCGTTCCAGAGGTCCTGGACCTCCTTGGACTTGGTGAAGAAGCGATGACCACCGAGATCGAACCGATAGCCGTCGCGCACCTCGGTGCGCGAGATGCCGCCGACCTGGTCCTCGGCCTCGAAGACGATCACCGGGCGTCCCTGCTTCGCGAGGAGGTACCCGGCCGTGAGGCCGGCGGGGCCGCCGCCAAGAACGGCGACCGGCTTCTCGGGCCGACCGCGACGCGGAGCGTCGGTCGGCTTGTCGTCAACCGTGGACATGCGCCCATGATCGTCGGCGCTCCCGTCCCTTCGGGACCCACCTAAACGCCGCTAACACTGCTTAATCGCTGATCCGGGCTCTAGTCTCAGCCTCGTGCAGACCCCGTCCGCGCTCGAGATCCTGCTGGTCGACGACGATCGGCCGCTGCGCGAGATGCTGACGCGCTCCTTCGAGCGCGAGGGCCACCGCGTGACCGCCGTCCCCGACGGCGAGACTGCGCTCGACCAGGCGGCCCAGCGCGCCTACGACGTCGTGCTGCTCGACGTCGCGCTCGGCGCCGGGCCGACCGGCTACGACGTCGCCCGCATGCTGCGCGCGCGCAGGGACGTCGTGCCGATCATCATGCTGACCGCGCTGGACTCCGAGGCCGACGCCGTGCAGGGCCTCGAGGCCGGCGCCGACGACTACGTCACGAAGCCGTTCGGGCTCGCCGAGCTGCGCTCGCGCATCCGCGCCGTGCTGCGCCGCGCGCAGGGCCGCGTCGTCGAGGGCAGCCTGCGCGTCGGCCCGGTCGCGCTCGATCGCGACCTGCGCCGCGTCGCGGTCGACGGCAGCGCCGTCAAGCTGACCTTCAGCGAGTTCGAGCTGCTGGCCTGCCTGATGTCCCGCCCCGGCTACGCCTTCAACCGTCAAGAGCTGCTGCGCGCGATCTGGGGCGACTCCGCCTACCGCGACCCGCGCGCGATCGACGTGCACATCCGGCACCTGCGCGAGAAGCTCGAGGCCCGCCCGGAAGAGCCGAGCCTCATCCTGACCGTCCCCGGTCAGGGCTATCGCTTCCGCGAGACATGATCCCGCGCGCACTGCGCGGGCTGCGCGGGCGGCTGCTGCTGGCGCTCGTGTTCACCAGCGCGGTGACGCTGATCGTGGCCGCCGCCGTGACGCTCAGCCCGCTGCGCGAGCGGCTGCGCGAGCAGAGCATCACGGCGCTGCGCACGGCGCTCGCCGACAGCGCGCCGGGGCTGGACGGCGCGATCGCCGGCACGACGATCCCGCCCGACGAGGCGTTCAAGCAGTGCGACGCCTTCAAGAAGGGCTCGGCCGCGGCCATCAGCTGCACCCGCGCCGCCTACGACAAGCGCTACCTCGACCAGATGTGGCATCGCTCGCAGGCGTTCATCGACTCCGGCGGCGACCTGCGCTCGCGCACCGACGCGCGGATCATGATCCTCGACGCCTCGCTGGCGGGGCCGCCGGCGAGCCCGGCGGGGCCGCCCGGCCCGATCCCGGGCTTCCTCTACGACAGCTACAGCTACAGCAACTTCCTGCGCACGCCGACCGGCGGCCCGCCGTCGGCGCCGTTCAGCATCGGCCTGCAGGCGCTCCAGCAGGACCGCGAGATCGTCTCGCTCGACGGCGACCAGCTGACGATCGCGCTGCCGCTGCACGACGACGCCGGCGGCGTCACGGCGACGCTGATCGCGCAGCGGCGGCTGACGGACGTCGTCGCCGCCGTCGCGCTGGTCCGCAACGCGCTGCTGACCGCGGCCGCGATCGGCCTGGCGGTCGCGATCGGCCTCGGCATCGCGCTCTCGAACACGCTGACGCGGCGGCTCGACCGGCTGCGGCGCACCGCGCTGCGGATCACCGCCGAGGGGCCGGAGGCGCCGGCGCCGCGCGACGTGGCGCGCGACGAGGTCGGCGACCTCGGCCGCGCGCTCGCGCGCATGCAGGAGGAGATGCGAAGGCAGGAGGCGGCGCGGCGCTCGTTCGTCGCCACCGCCTCGCACGAGCTGCGCACGCCGCTGACGATCCTGCAGGGGACGATGGAGCTGCTCGACGAGGATCTCAGCAGCGGGCTCGACCTCGACGACGCCAAGGAGCAGGTCACGAGCGCGCGCCGCGAGCTGCGCCGGCTGGCCGCGCTGGCGACCGAGCTGCTCGACCTCTCGCGCCTGGACGCCGACGTGCAGCTGCGCTCGGAGCCCGTCGAGCTGGGCGAGATCGCGCGCGCCGTCGCGGCGGAGTTCGCGCTGCCGGCCGCCGAGCGCTCGATCCAGCTCGACGTCGTGCCGCCGAGCGGCCCCTGCTGGGCGCGCGCCGATCCGGACGCCTGCGCGCGCGTCGTCCGCATCCTGCTCGACAACGCGCTGCGCTACGCGCCGGCCGGCGAGCCGATCGCGATCCGCGCGCAGCGGATCGGCCCGCGCGCGACGGTCGAGGTCGCCGACCGCGGCCCGGGCGTGCCCGAGGACGAGCGCGAGCGCGTCTTCGAGCGCTTCCACCGCGGCCGCGCCAGCGCCTTCACGAGCGGCTTCGGGCTCGGCCTGGCGATCGGCCGCGAGCTGGCCGAGCGGATGGGCGGCACGCTCGACCTCGAGGACGCCGAGATCGGCGCGCGCTTCCGGCTGGCGCTCCCGGCTACCGCCGGGTCTTCACCATCACGAGCGCCTGCACCGGATTCGGGCGCGGCGGCGAGAAGCTGAGCGGCAGCGACTCGATCGTCTGCAGCTGCGCGTCGTTCGAGAGCCACTGCTCCCACTCGCGCGAGCGCAGCCGCACGAGCTTGGTCCAGGGCGCCTGCCACTGGCCAAGCGCCCAGAAGATCGGCTGGATCAGGACGACGCGGCGGCCGGCCGGCAGCCGGTCGACCAGCGGCGCCAGGTCCTTGCGCGGCGTCGTCGCCTCCAGCCGCGTCACGCCGTCGCGCCAGTCCCAGACGCCGGTGTCCTTGCGGATGCCGGTCAGCGTCGCGATCTGGACGCCGTGCGGCAGGTAGTAGGCGACGACGGCGATCGACTCCGGCTGCGTCACGATCACCAGGTCGCCCGGCCGCAGGCTCGGCGTCAGCTGGTTGGAGATCGCGCGGACGTTGCTCTTCTCGACCGGCGCCGTGTCCTGCAGCCAGAGGATCGAGACGAGCAGCAGGCCGACGAGCCCGACGCGGCCGGCGTTCGCCAGGCCCGCGGTCGCGATCAGCAGCAGCGGCGGCAGCGCGATCAGCAGGTAGCGGTTGGCCCAGGCCGGCGAGATCTGCGACATCCCCCAGGCGAAGAAGACCGTCAGCACCGCGAGGACGATCAGCACCAGCGTGGCGCGGCCGACCGAGCTGAGCGAGCGCGTCCCCGGCAGCGGCCTGAGCAGCGTCACCAGGCCGCCGATCGCGCAGACCAGCAGGATGATCTGCGGCGTGCGGCCGAGCAGCACGCCGGGCGCGCCGAGGAAGGCGTCGACGGCCGGCGCGTTCGACCACGGCGCGCCGGTGTGGGCGGCCTGCGACAGCGTCGTCGGGATCCACGGCAGGTAGAGCAGGAAGGCGCCGCCGAAGCCGAACAGCCCGTCGAGCAGCAGCTCGCGCCGCCGCGCCCGGTCGGCGCGCCGCAGCAGGTAGGCCATCGCGACCAGGCAGGAGAGCGTGAAGAAGACGGCCCAGTTGTGCGTGTACAGCGCGGCCGCGATCGAGACGGCGAAGCCGGCGATCCACGGCCGCCGCGCCTCGCGCGAGGATGCGTCGAGTACGTATGCGCGCAGGAAGCAGGTCGTCGCGAAGATCGAGATGAACCCGATCAGCGAGTACATGCGCGTCTCCTGCGCGTACTGCGTCAGGAACGGGTCGAAGGCGACCAGCACGGCCGCGATCCAAGCGGCGCGCGTCGTCGCGAAGATCTTCAGGCCGGCCCACCACGCCGCCGGGATCGAGATCAGCGCGAAGAACAGCGACATGCCGCGCACGCCCCACTCCGAGTGGCCCGAGGCGAGCAGCCAGAAGTGCAGCAGCACGTAGTACAGCGGCGGCGCGCCGTCCTCGCGCAGCGCGTGCGGGATCGCGCCGACCGAGCGCTCGGCGATGCCGACGGACAGCCCCTCGTCGATCCAGAGGCCGATCCCCATCTCCGTCGAGCGCAGGAAGAACGACGCGACGACCAGCGCGAAGAGACCCGCCGGCACGGCGTAGCGCGCGCTCGCGGCGGCTCTCGCCCGCAGCTCCCAGCTCGGGCGCGAGGCCACAGTGGCCATCCGCTGCAGCTTAGCCTCGGGCATCGGTCTCAGGATCGACATCGTGCGGCTCGCGAATCTAGCCTGCCGCGCAGGGACTCCGGTCCAGATCAACGCGGCCCTTAACGGCCGCGTGAGCGGCGCGGGCGGCGCGCGTGAGCGGCGTCAGTCGGCGCCGTCGAGCGCGAGCGCGGCGAGCACCGCCGCGGCCGGCTCGGCGTCCGCGTCGACCTGACTCGTCGGTGTGCCCCAGATCGCCAGGCCCCTGTCGAGCGCGCCGATCGGCAGCCCGGCGGCGTCCGCGAGCTCGCGCGCGCGACGTTCGAGCAGCTGCATGTCGCCCGACACCAGCGCGCGCTTGGCGGCCAGCGTGGTCGCGTCGTCCTCGCCGAGGTGCAGCGCGTCCGGGACCATCGCGTAGTGGCCCGAGGCGCCGAGCGTCAGCAGCATGTCGTAGCGCATGGCGCGCGTGAAGCCGGCCAGCGCGAGCCGCTCGAAGAGCCGCGCGAAGCGGCGCTCGGGCGTCCAGAACGGCTCGCCCTCGAAGGCCGCGCGCTGCGAGCCGGCGCGCTCGACCCAGGCGCGGTAGGCGTCGACGGTGCGGCCGCTCGGCTGCTCGTCCGCGCCGCCGGTCAGCGTCAGCGCGAAGGCCAGCCCGGTCGCGCGCTCGACGTCCGGCTCGGCGGCGACCTGCGGCCACGGGCCGGGCGGCTGCATGCGCGCGGCGGCGACCGTCAGCGCGCTCGCCAGCCGGCGCGCGTCGGCGCTGGCGCGCAGGCCGGGGACGAGCGGATTGCGGTAGCCGTCGTCGGCGGCGCGCACGAGCCGCCGCGTCGTCATGCCGCCGGCGCCGCCCGAGCGCGTCCGCGCGCCGCCGCGCGGCGCGGCCGGGCGCGAGCTGGTCAGCGCGGCGCGGCGATCGCGCGGCACGGTCTGCCCGCGCAGGTTCTGATCGAGCTCGCGCGAGCAGATCGCGCAGTTGGCGGTGAGGCGGTTGTGGCGGCAGAACATCCCCGGCATGGCCAGTTCACGCTAGTACACGACCGTGCGGCCGCCGCGCGGCGGCATCCTCGGACGTTCGGGACGAGGACGCCGCCGGCCGGGCGCGTGCGCGCTCAGCGGCGTTGGGGGTCGGAGGGATGCCACCGGTCGCGCGCCGCCAACGCTAGGGCGGGCGTGGCGGCGAACGATGAAAGGCCGGTTTCCGGGGCATCGCGGCCCGGGGCCGCCGGCGGCTCGCCGACCTGCTCGACCGGCGCCGCCGGCAGCGCCAGCGCGAAGCGCGCGCCGCGCGGCTCGCCGGGCGCCGCGGCGCCGCGCTCGAGCGCCAGCTCGCCGCCCATCCGCCGCGCCAGCTCGCGGCCGATCGCCAGCCCGAGCCCGAAGCCCGGCGCCGCGCTGACCTCGCCGCGGCGGAAGCGCTCGAAGATCGCCTCCTCGTCGCCCGGCGCGACGCCGGCGCCGTCGTCGAGCACGCGCGCGACGACGACGTCGCCGCGCCGCTCGGCGCAGACGTCGATCCGCGTGCCGTCCGCGGTGTGGCGCAGCGCGTTGTCGATCAGCAGCCGCACGATCCGGGCGACGCCGTCGGGGTCGCCGAGCGCCCAGCAGGGCGCCGCCGGCGGGACGACCCGCGGCCGGTCCGGCGCGGCCGTCTCCCGCGCGCGGAACTCGGCGCTGACCGCGCGCGTCAGCTCGCCCAGCTCCAGCGGCTCCTCGCGCGGCGGCACGTCGGCGTCCAGCCGCGAGAGGTCGAGCAGGCCGCGCGAGAGGCCGCCGAGCCGGCGCGACTGCGCCAGCGCCTCCTCGACGTCGGCGCGCACGGCGCCGACGTCGGCGCCGTCGTCCGCGAGCTCGTCGACCGCCAGCTCGAGCAGGCTCTGCAGCGAGGCCAGCGGCGTGCGCAGCTCGTGCGAGGCGGTCGCGACGAAGGCGCGCCGGTCGCGCTCCTGGCGCGCGAGCCGCTCCTGCAGCTCGGCGAACGCGCGCGAGAGCCGGCCGAGCTCGTCGCGGTGCCCGTCCGGCGGCGGCGTCCGCTCGCCCTCGACGGCGTCGTGCAGCGCGCGCAGGCGGCGCAGCATGCGGCCGCTCAGCAGCACGCCGGCCAGCAGCGCGAGCAGCAGCCCGGCCAGCGCGGCGCCGACGAACGCCGTCTCGACGACCGCGACCGTGCGGCCGACGTCGCCGAGCCGGCGGCGCAGCGCCAGCACGTACTGGCGCCCGTCGATCGTCAGCGGCAGCGCGGCGCGGGCGACGCCGTCCTGGACCGAGTGCTGGCCGACGCGCGTGATCATCACGCCGCGCGCGTCGGCGAGCGACCAGGGCGCGTCGGGATCGGTGTCGTCGACGACGCCGCGCTCGCCGAGCAGCACGACCTGCGCGCCCGTCGAGCGGGCGAGGTCGTGCGTCAGCTGGTCCAGGCTCGGTCCGACGAGCTGCGGGCCGTCCAGCGCCGGCGCGGCCAGCGGCGAGCCGCCGAGCGCCGCCCTCGGCCGCGAGGCGCCGACCCGCGGATGCTCGAGCTGGGCGTCCTCGAGCCGCTCGAAGCCCGAGCGCGCCGCCTCGCCGCGCAGCACCAGCGTCTGCGCGGCCTCGTCGCGCAGACGCTGCTCGAGCGGCGGCAGCAGCGCCAGCGCGGCGACCGCGAGCGTGATCGCCGCGGTCGCGAACAGCGCGAGCACCAGCCTGGCGCGCAGCCCCGGCCTGGATCGCGCCATCAGGCCTCGGCGAGCCGGTATCCCGCCCCCCGCACGGTCAGGATCAGCTCCGGCCGGTCCGGCCGCAGCTCGAGCTTCTCGCGAAGGTGGCGCACGTGCACGTCGATCCCGCGCGGGTCGCGGTAGGCGGAGTCGCCCCAGATCGCGCGCATCAGCTCCTGGCGGTTCAGCAGCCGGCCCGGCGCCGCCATCAGCGCGCCGATCACCTCGAACTCGCTGAACGTCAGCTGCACCGGGCGGCCGTCGCGGCGCAGCTCGCGCGCGCCGCGGTCGAGCTCCAGCGGGCCGGCGCGCAGCAGCTCCTGCGGCGGCCGCGCGCCGGCGCGGCGCAGCACGGCGCGGATGCGGCTACGCAGCTCGGCCAGGCCGACCGGCTTGGCGACGTAGTCGTCGGCGCCGGCCTCGAGCCCGAGCACGGTGTCGGCCTCACTGTCGAGCGCCGTCAGCATGATGATCGGCACCGTGTTGCGGCGCTCGCGCAGCGTGCGGCAGACCTGGAAGCCGTCGGGACCGCTGCCGAGCGCGGCGTCGAGCAGCACGACGTCGAAGGCCTGGGTGCTCGCGCGGTCGATGGCGGCGCGCCCGTCGGCCACCGCCAGCGTGTCATGCCCTTCGCGCCGGAACGACCGTGTCAGCGCCTCACGGAGCGTGGACTCGTCGTCCACGATCAGGATGGAGAGCGGACGATCCATGCCCTCTGGCATACCGGCGCTCTGTGAGGTCGCGATGAGTGAGCGCGATGTCCTTCGGGGTGAGCCTGACGACGTCCGCGCCGGCCTGCGCGGACACGTCCTGCCCGTGCACCTTCGCGTAGCGCGCGGCGGCGCCGCAACCGTCCGGCGCGCGCGAGCTGAGCCGGCCGCAGTGCAGCGAGAGCAGCACGTAGGAGACGCGGCCGTGGCGGACGTCGACGCGCAGCCGCGTGATCGACGTCAGCGGATGCCCGGCGCGCGTCTGCAGCATCAGCACCGGCCGCGCGTCGCGCGCGATCAGCTCGGTCGCGTCGACCGCGGTCGCCGACGCGAGCTCGTAGCGCTGCCCGCGCGTGTGCGCCTGCAGGAAGCGCTCGAGCCGATCCAGCCGCGCCGGCGGCAGCGTGCCGATGTGGCCGGAGTCCGACTGCCCGGTCGCGACGACGTGCAGCGAGTGGAGCGCCGGCACGACCAGCAGCGCGGCCAGCGCCGCGACCGCGATCGGCGCCGGCAGCCGCACCCAGCGCCAGAGCGCGACCAGGCCGCCGCCGAGCGCCGCGGCGACGGCCGGCGCGAGCACGTCCAGGTAGCGCGTCTGCAGGTCGGGCATGAACGAGAAGAGCAGGCCGGCGCTGAGCAGCCAGACGGCGACGAACAGCGCGCCGGCGACGACGCGGCGCGACGGCGCGGGCGCGCGGTCGCCGGGCCACGCCCGCCGCAGCCTCGGCGCCGCCGCCAGCGCCAGCAGCCCGAGCGCGGTCAGCGCGCCGAGGATCGCCGCCGGCACCAGCTCGCTGCCGAGCAGGCTCGCGAGCTGCCCCTGCCCGCCGACCAGCCGCGTCGGCCCGGCCGGCCCGGGAACGCGCCGCAGCGCGGCGCGGCGGTGCGCGAGCGCGGCGGCGCTGTCGCCGATCGCCGGCTTGCGCACGGCCGTGCCGTTGAGCCGGTCGATGCCGTTGTAGCCGAAGGTCGCGCTCAGCGCGCTGCCGTTGCTGGAGCCGTAGGCCCACGGCTGGTCCGTCGCCGGCGCGCTGCTGACGACGGCGAGCCAGCTGAGGCCGACGGCGAGCGCGACGCCGCCCGCCAGCGCCAGCCGGCTCAGCCGCTCGCCCCAGGGCAGCCGGCTGAGCGCGCAGAACAGCACGACCAGCGCCGGCACCGGCACCAGCGCCTGGAAGAGCTTGACGTTGAAGGCGACGCCGATCGCCGCCCCGGCGCCCGCCAGCGCCCAGCGGCCGCCGCGGTCGGCGGCGCGCACGAGCGCCAGCGCGGCGAGCACGGTCAGCGCGGTCGCGAGCGCGTCCATCGTGTCGCTGCGCGCCGTCAGCACGGCCAGCGGCAGCACCGCCAGCGCCGCGGCGGACGCGAGCCCCGCGGCAGTGCCCCAGAGCGAGCGCACGAGCCGGTAGAGCAGCCAGACGCCGGCGGCGCCGGCCAGCGCCTCCGGCAGCAGCAGCGCCGTCGTGTGGAAGCCGAGCAGCTTGGTCGCCGCGACCTGCGGCCAGAGCGCCGGCGCCGGCTTGTCGATCGAGACGCTGCCGCCGGGCTCGAGCGCGCCGAAGAGGAAGTTCTTCCACGACAGCCCCATCGAGCGGATCGCGGCGTCGTAGAACGGGTCGGTCGCGACGCGGCCGAGGTTGGCCAGCCGCAGCGCCAGCGCGGCGGCGACGATCGCGCCGGCGGCGGCGATCGCCAGCGTGCGCGCGCCGACGTGCAGCCGCAGATGCGGGCGCGCGAGCGGCGGCGCGAAGCGGGCCAGCGAGCGGCTGCGCGTCGCGCCCGTCATGCGTGGCCGAGCCGCCGGCGCAGCACGAACAGCTCCCGGAAGGCGCGCGCGACGACGCGCGGGGCGTTGCCGCTCTGCCGTCCCGCCGTGCGCGGGTGGTGGTGCACGCCGAGCTCGGCGAGGCGGCCGCCGCGGGCGACGCAGCGGACGATCAGCTCGGTCGAGATCATCGCCCCGCTGGCCTCCAGCTGCAGGTCCTCGAGCAGCTCGCGGCGGATCAGCTTGAACGCGCAGTCGACGTCGCGCACGGGGATCCGGAAGACGGCGTCGACCAGCCGGTTCCAGGCGCGCGCGGCGAGCACGCGGCGGCGCGGGTCGCGGCGCTCGATCCGGTAGCCGACGACGATGTCGTGGTCGGCCGCGAGCGGCAGGAACTCGGCCAGCTCGTCGAGGTCGAACTGCAGGTCCGCGTCGGTCAGCAGCACCCAGGGCTGGCGCGCCGCGGCGATGCCCGAGCGCAGCGCGGAGCCGTAGCCGCGGTTGACCGGGTGCACGACGACGCGCACGGCCGGGTCGGCGGCCGCGAGCGCCAGCGCGATCGAGCGCGTCGCGTCGCCGGAGCCGTCGTCGACGACGATCACCTCGTGCGCGAGCGCGTTGGCGTGGCCGGCGTGCGACGCCGCGTGGACGGCGGCGACGACGTTGGCCTCCTCGTCGTGGCAGGGAAGCACGATCGAGACGCCGGCGAGGGCCGGCGCGTCACCGGCCGGAAGAGCTGAAGGGGGCACGAGCGTGGCTGACATGAGCCCAGCCTGCCGGCGCCGTGGGCGCGCCCGGTTCGCGCGGCGTTGGGATCCCGTTGGAGTCCGTGAGCTCACTTCAACAGGGCGTGCATGAAGCGCGCGTTCGCGCGCCCCGTCGGCGTCGCGCCGGGGAACACGCCGAGGTGATGCAGCAGCGGCGGCGTCGCCGGCACCCAGATCGCCAGCAGGTAGAGCGTCAGGACGATCGCGATCGCGCGCGGCGAGCCCTGGCGCGAGAGCGCCGCGAACGGCAGCAGCCAGAGCACGTACCAGGGCATCGCCCAGCCGAGCGCGACGACCAGCAGCGCCATCGCCCAGGCGGCGGCGACCGGCCAGTCGCGCGTGTGCCACGTCCAGAGCGCCAGGCCGGCCGTGCAGAGCACGAGCGCGACCTCGAGCTCGCCGCGGATCGTGGCGTCGTCGCCGCCGTGCCCGAGCGCGATGCCGAGCAGGTTCGGCAGGCTCAGGCTGGCGACGAGCTTGGACTGCGTCGCGTCGTTCGGGATGTGGCCGCCGAAGCCGACGCCGATCATCGCCAGCAGCACGACGCCGCCGATCGCCAGGCCGATCAGCGCCCGCCAGCGCCGCGTGCTGCCTGCCAGCAGCACGGGGACCACGAGCGCGCCCGACAGCTTGATCGCCGCCGCCATCGCCCAGGCGCCGCCGCCGAGCAGCTCGCGCCGGCGCAGCGTCAGCAGCAGGCCGCCGAGCAGCGCGAGCATGAACAGCACGTCGTTGTGCGCGCCGCCGACGCCGTAGACGAGCACGAGCGGGTTCAGCGCGACGAAGGCGACGGCGGGCGCCGGCTCGCGGCCGAGCCGGCGCGCCAGCAGGCCGGTCAAGGCGACGACGGCGAGCGCGGCGAGGCCGACCGTCGCGCGCAGCACCCAGTAGGCGGTCGCCAGCGGCAGCCGCGCGAGCGCCTCGGTGTAGAGCGTGAAGAGCGGGCCGTACGGGCTCGTCAGGTGGTGCCAGGTCGTGAAGACGTAGGTCGGGTCGTTCGCGGCCTGGATCGGCAGCGCCGTGTACGGGTTCAGCCCGTGCAGCGGCTGCATGCGGCCGTAGTGCAGGTAGTTGAAGGTGTCGGTCAGCGAGAACGGCGGCGACAGCGTCAGCAGCACGATCGACGCGGTCGCGGCGACGAGCACGGCGACGAGGCCGACGCGGCGCGCGGTCGCGACCGCCAGCAGCCAGCAGGCCGTCATCGCCAGCAGCGCCAGCGTGATGTCCCAGCGCAGCGAGTCCAGCGAGGAGGTCAGCGCCGGCCAGAGCCCGGCGAGCGGACCGGCGAGCCAGGCCGGGTCGCCGCCGTGCAGCGTCGGCGGCGCCAGGAACGAGGGCCGCTCGGCGGCCGCCAGCGCGATCCCGGCCGCGCCGGCGACGACGCCGCCGAGCGCCAGCCCGCCCGCTGCGCCCTCGGCGGTGGCGCCGAGGGCGCGGGCGGCGCTGGTGAGAATCGCGGGGGTGGGGGTCGGCGGGGGGTCAATCCGCTGAGGGGGGACCGCGATCCGTGTCACGTCCCCATGCTGCGCGCGCCAGGTTGGGATCGCGTTGGAAGCGCGTCAGGGTCCTGCAACGGAGCTCTGCCGCGCCATGTTGCGAGCGTGTTGGGAGGCCGTGAGGATCGCCTTTTCAGGGCGCCGCGACGGCGATCGGCGCAACTAGCGTCGGCCGCGGATGGCCTCAACGCGCGTTCAGCTGCTCCGCTTCGTCACCGTCGGGATCTCGAACACGGCGCTCACCTCGATCGCCTACGCCGGCCTCGTCCGCGTCGGCACGCCGTACCTGCTGGCCGGCGCGATCGGCTATCTGCTCGGCGGCGTCAACAGCTTCCTGCTCAACCGCCGCTGGACGTTCTCTCATCGCGGCCGCATGCTGCCCGCAGCGACGCGCTATGCGGTGATCACGGCGCTCGGCGTCGGCGTGAACCTACTGGCGCTGCGCGTCGCGGTCGGCCTCGGCGCCGCGCGGATCGACGCCCAGGTCCTGGCGGCCGCCCCGGTTACCCTGACCTCGTTCGCCCTCAGCAGAGCCTGGGCGTTCGCCCAGGATGCCGAGCCGACTCCGACTGGTTCTTCCGGCCGCCGCCCTCGCCGCGGTCGTCGTCGCGCTGCTCACGGTCGGTCCGGTGATCTCACAGCCGCCGGCGAGCGCGGCTGATCCACCGCCGCCCAGCTGCCAGCCGCTCGTCGGCGACCACATGCTGGGCACGGCGCTGCTGCACGTGCCGCGGCATCCGCACGTGCCGCTGCCGCTCGTGCTGGCGTTCCACGGCGCCGGCGGCAACGGGCCGGACTTCGCGAAGGAGAGCGGGCTCTCGGCGACCGCCGACAAGTACGGCTTCGCGGTGCTCTATCCGACGGCGTCGTCGTCGAGCCACTTCTGGAGCCTGAACGCCGCGATGAAGCCCGACGACGTCGCGGCCGTCGCGGCGCTGCTGCCGCGGGCGGAGGCGAAGGCCTGCGCGGACACGACGCGGATCTACGCGACCGGCGTCTCCAACGGCGGCGGCTTCACGGCGCGGATCGGCTGCGCGCTGGCTGGGACGATCGCGGCGATCGCGCCGGTCGCCGGCGGCTACAAGGCGCTCGACCCGTGCCCGTCGCGGCGCCACGTCTCGGTGCTCGAGATCCACGGCACGAAGGACCAGATCGTCCCCTACGCGGGCCGCAAGGGCGACGGCGCCGGCTCGGTCAGCTCGTTCCTTGCCGGCTGGGTCGCGCGCGACGGCTGTGCGGCGGCGACGCGCCAGACGCACCCGCGCAAGGGCGTGACGCGCTACCTGCACCGCAGCTGCCCGGCCGGGCTGGCCGTCGAGCACCTGCGGCTGGACGGCACCGACCACGGCTGGCCGGGCGCGGCGCCGCCGTGGCCCGCCCACAACCCCTCGAAGCTCGAGGCGGGCGAGGAGGTCTGGCAGTTCTTCTCGAAGCTGCGGCTCGAGGACTGACCGGCCGGTCGCTCGGCCGGTCGCTCAGGGGAGCAGGAACTCCTCGCCGCCGGCCGCCAGCACCGCCGGCTCGCCGGCGCGCGCCGCGATCGTGATCGGCAGCTCGGGGTCGCTGGTCGGGAACTCGGCCGTCGCGACGCTGCGGCCGCCGAACGCGCCGGCCAGCGTGCGCAGGCCGTCGACCAGCTGATCGATCGCGCCGACCGGCGCCGACAGCTCGCCGCTGCCGGGGTCGACCGCGATCGCCGTGCCGGGGATCGCGTGCAGCTGCAGCTCCGGGATCGCGCGCGGCGGCGCCGCGATCGGCGTCTCGGCCGGCACCGTCGTGACGGTGTCGCCGTCGACCAGCTCGACCTCGCCGCCGCTGCTGCACTCGACCATCAGCGCCGAGTCGAGCTCGCCGCGGTCGACGATCAGCACGACCAGGTCGGCTCCCGCGGCGGCCGCGAAGGCGCGGACCGTCGCGACCGTCTCAGCGTGGCGCGCGAGCGCGCTGCTCTCATCCATCGATTCGATGCTACGAAGCCGCGGCGCCGGCACGACGCGCCTCCATCTCGTGCGGGTTGCTCGCGTAGCCGCCGGCGAGGTAGCTCCACCACAGCCGCAGGCGGTGGTCCTGGTCCTGCCAGACGTGGCACAGCTCGTGCGCGAGCAGGCTGTCGGAGGTCTGCGAGAGCGGCTGGCGCAGCAGGATCAGCGGCCCCATCTCGTAGCCGTCGAAGCGCCGGAACCAGGGCAGGCGGAAGAGCGCCGGGACGTGCAGCGCGCGGACGCGGCGGATGTCGACCGGCTTCGTGTAGAAGCCGAGCGGGTCGAGCGTCGCCTTCGCGCGGGCGAGCCGCTCCGCCTCCTCGGCGGTTCGGCGCAGGCTCACGGCGCCGGCGCCGAGTGGGTCGGCGCGGGCGCGTTCGCGTTCAGCAGGTCGCGGACGCGCGCCGCATCGCGCTCGTCGAGCTCGCCGAGCAGCGGCGCGACATACGCACGGAACAGCTCACGAGCGAGCTCGAGCTCGCCGGGAGCCGCACTCTCGCCACCCGCGGCCCGCTCGCCGCCGGCGGCCGCGAGATCGGCAGCCGCAGCGCGCCCGGAGGCGGCGAGATCGGCAGCGGCACGCCCGGCAGCCGCAAGGCCGGTGCCGGCACCACCCTCACCCGCCGCGAGATCGGCAGCGGCGGGACCAGCAGCGCCCTGCCCGGTGGCCGCATCGCGCGCACCCGCCGCAAGATCGGCGGCGGCACGCGCAGCGGGCGCGAGACCGGCGGCGGCGTGCCCGGCGGCCGCGAGACCAGCGGCGCCGCGCCCGGCGGCCGCAAGACCGGCAGCCGCATCGCGCTCGCCCGCCGTGAGATCGGCAGCGGCGTGTCCGGCGGCCGCATCGCGCTTGCCAGCCGCGAGATCGGCGGCGGCCGCGAGGCCTGCGGCGGCGCGCTCGGCGGCCGCGGACGGATCGGCGGCGATGCTCGCGGCAGCCGCCGCCGCGACGGGGTCGGCGCGGCGCGCGGCCGTGTCGGCGCTCATGCGCGCGAGCGCGTTGCGGTCGTCAGCCGCGACGGCGACGAGGCGGGCGCGCGCGTGGCGGGCGGCGTCGAGGAAGACGCCGGCGCCGAGCGGCGCGATCGTCGCGAGTGGCAGCAGCCGCTCGGTCGCCGCGATCGCCGTGGCGTCGCCGTGCGCGGCGGCGACGATCGCCTCGCGCAGCCGCGGCGCCGGCGGCGCGGCGACCTCGACGACCGCGAAGCGCCGCAGCAGCGCGGCGCTCGCGCGCGGCTGACCGCCGCCCCAGGTGGCGACAAGCCGCCAATCGGCCTGCGGCGCGCGCTCCTCGTGGGCGTCGGCGAGCAGCACCGGCGCGCCGGCGAGGAACGAGGACAGCGCCCCGAGCGTGCGATCGAGCCGCGCCCGCTCGAGCTCGTCGACGATCACCCAGCGCCCGCTCGCGGCGGCGTCGACCAGCGTCCGCTCGGCGTCGTGCCAGCGCGGCCGGGCGGTCACGAGCGTCGCGCCGCGCGAGCGCCCGACCTGCGCCGCCGCCCGCGCGACGGCCAGCGCGAGCGTCGTCTTGCCCGAGCCGGGAGCGCCGGTCAGCAGCACGTGCTTGCGCGCCGCGAGCGCAGCCGCGACGTTCGCGTAGACGGCCGCCGGCAGCCGCAGCCCGGCGGCCTCGGCCGCGGCGCGGATCACGCCGGCGGCCAGGAACGCGTCGCGCGGCGGCACCGCCGCCCGCCGCGCCGCCGGACCGAGACCGGCGGGAACGACCGGCGCGCGCGGCCCCTGCGGCACCGCCGCCGGCGCACCCGCATCCCGCACCGCCGGAGCCGACGTTTCAGGCGCCGGCGCCTCCGGCGCATCACCGGGCGCCGCAGCGTCCGGCACCGCCGCAGCCGGCACGTCGGGCGCCGGCATCCCCGGCGCACTGGGCGCCACAGCCTCCGGCACCGCGGCAGCAGACGCGCCAAGTGCCGAGATCGCCGACGCGGCGGCACTCGGCACCGCCGCAGCCGGCACGTCAGCCACCGGCGTCCCCGGCGCAGCAGCGTCCGGCACCGCCGCAGCCGACGCGCCAGGCGCCGGCGTCCCCAGCGCAGCAGCGTCGGGCACCGCCGCAGGCGGCGCGTCAGGCGCCGACACCTCCGGCGCAGCCGCGGACGCCGCAGCGTCCGGCACCGCCGGAGCCGACGCGTCAGGCGCCAGCGTCACCGGCGCAGCCGCGGGCGCCGCGGCGTCAGGCGCCGCTGCAGACGCGCCTGGCGCCGAGATCGCCGGCGCGGCGGCATTCGGCACCGCCGGAGCCGATGCCTCAGGCGCCGGCGTCATCGGCTCATCGGCGGGTGCGACGGCGGCGGACTCGTCCGGCGGCTCCGCGGTCGCCGCGTCCGCCGCCACCGCGCCGGGCGAGGCGTCGCGCTCGTCGGCGTCGCCGGGCTCCTCGTCCCCGTCGTCGCTCGCGTCCGCCGCGCCCCAGTCGTCCGCGAACGGCTCACGTGACACCGGGACGATCGGCGGCGCTGACGCCGGCCGCGCGGGCGCCCGCGGCGGAGCGACGCCATCGCCGGGCGCCCCTGTCCCGCCGTCGCCCGCCACACCCTCGTCGCGGCCCGGCGCGCCCTCGCCGCCCTCCGACCCGCGCTCCGGCGCCGCCGCGGATGTCGGCGCGACGCCGGCGGTCATCGCTCCCGCGACGTCGACCCACTCCCCCGACACGTGCGGCTCAGGCGGCGCGGAAGCCCGCCCCTCCTCCACACTCTCAGGCTCGACCTCAGACTCAGGCCTGACCGTCCACTCCGCCGCAGCCGCCTCGCGCACCGCGTCGGCGCCGCCCGGGCTCAGCTGCGCCGCGACGTCGAGCAGGCCGACGTGATCGGGCAGCGTCAGCTCGGCGCGCATCTGCGCTCCCGTCGCCGTCAGCCGCCAGTCGGCGTCGATCAGCTCCATGTCGGTCAGCAGCACGACGTAGCGCTCGCCCTGGATCCGGAACGTGTTCTCGTTGTCCCATCCCGCCCGCCCCAGGTAGGCGAGCGAGCGGCCGAAGTCGAGCGTCGCGACGTGCTCGTCCGGCGCCAGCGACGCGAGCAGGCTGAGCCCGATCGCGAGGCCGTGGTAGATCGAGTCCGTCATGTGCTTCTCGCGCAGCTGCCGGCGCAGCCACTCGGCCTGCGCCGGCGCGACGTCGAAGAACGCGTCCGCGCCGGCGGCGCGCAGGTAGCGGCGGCCGATCTCGGTCAGCTCGACGACGCCGCGATCCTCCTTCACGAAGCCGGCCGAGCGCGCGTACGAGAGGAAGTGCCGCATCCGCCCGAGCGCGTTCTCCAGCTCCGGCGGGAACAGCTGCTCGAGGCCGAAGTCCGTGACCAGCTCGTCGATCCGCATCCGCCCGCTGCGCGAGTCGATCGCGCGCATCAGGCCGTGGGAGTCGCCGATCCGGGGCGCGGGGATGGGACGCATGCGTGCGACCCTAATGCCCGCGCCGGCCGGCGTGCTTACAGGCCGGGCGGGTGACGGACCGTGAAGCCGGCCGTCGAGCGGCCCGTGTCGGCCCAGCGCGAGCCGGTGACCGACTGCGCGCCGGTGTCGAAGCGGATGCCCGCGACCTCGAGGAAGACGTGCGTCGCGTTCGCGTAGATCGTCACCCAGCGGCCCGGGCCGGCGTCGCCCCACTGGGCGAGCTGGCCGGAGGTCAGCGAGCTGTTCAGCAGCCCGGCCGCGGCGAGCGCGTAGGAGACCGAACCCGAGCAGTCGTAGCCGTTGTCCTGCCACTTGCCGTGGCCGCCGCCCCAGACGTAGGGCGTGCGGGCGATCGTGTTGCCCGCCTCGATGATCCGCTTGACCGCCTCCGGCGCGTCGAGCGGCGGCAGCGCGACGCCGTTGCCGAGCGCGACCGCCGTCGAGACCGCGCTCGCGCCGGCGGTCGAGTCGCCGTGGCGGTCGCCCTGCGTGCTGGACGCGGCCGCGGTCGGCTTCGGCCCGGACGACGGCAGCGCCGCCGCGGTCGCAGCCGGCGTCACCGCTGCCACGACGCCGACGCCGGCGACCGGCTCGACCACGTGGCCCGTCGCGTGCCGCGGCAGCGGCGGCAGCTCGACCCGCCGCGACGTGTCGGACGCCAGCGCCGAGGACGAGGCGGTCCGCACGACCGCCGCCTGCCCGGAGCCGCCGAGCGCGGCGACGCCGCCGGCGGCCGCGGCGACGACCACGGCCGCTGTTGCGATGACCCAACGCACGGCAGCCAAGGATGACGGGTTCCGCGGCGAGCCGACGAGCGAGCTAGGAGTCGGCGCGCTCGAGCGCCTGCTGCAGATCCTCGACCAGGTCGCGCGCGTCCTCGATCCCGCACGAGAGCCGCACGAGGTCGGCCGGCACCGCGGCCTGCGAGCCCTCGACCGACTGGTGCGTCATCGCCTGCGGCAGCTCGATCAGCGCCTCGACGCCGCCGAGCGACTCCGCCAGCGAGAACAGCTTCGTCGCCGTCGCGATCGCCCGCGCGCCGTCGTGGCGGAACGAGACCATGCCCGAGAAGCCCGGCCAGCGCACGTCGCGCACGCCGGCGGCGGTGCCGAGGAAGTCGGCGACCGTGCGCGCGTTCTCCGTGTGCGCCGCCATCCGCAGCGGCAGCGTGCGCAGCCCGCGGTGGACGAGGAAGCAGTCGAGCGGCCCGGGGATCGCGCCGATCGAGTTCTGCACGAAGCGCACCGCCTCGTGCCAGCGCCGCTCCTGCACGATCACGGCGCCGCCGACGGCGTCGCTGTGCCCGCCGAGGTACTTGGTCGTCGAGTGCACGACGGCGTCGGCGCCGAGCTCCAGCGGCCGCTGGTAGACCGGCGTCGCGAAGGTGTTGTCGACGGCGACGAAGGCGTTGCGCTTGCGCGCGACGATCGCGGCGACGTCGACCAGCTTGAGCGTCGGGTTGGTCGGCGTCTCGACCCAGATCAGCGTCGTGTCGTCGCGCACGGCGCGCTCGACCGCGTCGAGGTCGGTCTGGTCGACCATCGTGTACTCGAGGCCCCAGCGCGTCAGCACCTTGTCAACGAGCCGGAAGGTGCCGCCGTAGAGGTCGTCGGGGATGACGACGTGCGAGCCGGCGCGCGCCAGCGCCGTGATCAGCGCGTGCTCGGCGGCCATGCCGGAGGAGAAGGCGCTCGCCCAGCCGCCCTCGAGCTCGCCGAGCGCGCCCTCGAGCGCGCTGCGCGTCGGGTTCGCCGAGCGCGAGTAGTCGTACTCGCCCTTGAACTCGCCTGGCGCCCGCTGGACGTAGGTCGTCGCCTGGTGGATCGCCGGGACGACGCCGCCGAAGCCCGGGTCGGACTCCAGGCCGGCGTGGACCGCGCGCGTCGCGAAGCGGTACTCGCTCATGAGACCAGCGACTCCAGCAGATCGGTGCGCGTGACGATGCCGACCGGCCGGCCGCCGTCGGTGACGACCAGCGCCTGCCCCGCGCCGCTCAGCAGCTCGACCGCCTCGCGCACCGGCCCGTCGCTGGCGACCGTCGGGAACGGCGGCTCCATCACGTCGGCGATCGGCGTCGCCATCAGATGCGGGCCCTCCAGCGCGCGCCGCAGCAGCCCGCGCTCGCCGACCGAGCCGACGACGGTGTCCGGGTCCTCGGCCCTGACGACCGGCAGCTGCGAGACGCGGTGCTCGTGCAGCAGCGCGATCGCGTCCTTGACCTGCTGCGTCGTCTGCACGACGACGAACGGCGGCGTCTCGCCGGCGCGCGTCTTCGCGCCGAGCGCGTCGCCGACGGTGCGGTCGCCGCCGCGCTCGAGGAAGCCGTGCTGGCTCATCCACTCGTCGTTGAAGATCTTCGACAGGTAGCCGCGGCCGCCGTCGGGCAGGACCACCGCGACCATCGCCTGCGGGTCCGCGATGCCGCGCGCGACCTCCAGCGCCGCCGCCATCGCCAGGCCGCAGGAGCCGCCGACGAGCAGACCCTCGGTCTCGGCGAGCCGCCGCGTCGTCAGGAACGCGTCGCGATCGGAGATCGTCACGTAGCGGTCGACGACCGACGGGTCGTAGGTCTGCGGCCAGAAGTCCTCGCCGACGCCCTCGACCAGGTACGGATGGACCTCGGCGTTGGAGTAGATCGAGCCGACCGGATCGGCGCCGATCACCTCGATCGCCGGGTTGCGCTCCTTCAGGTAGCGCGCCGTGCCGGTGATCGTCCCGCCGGTGCCGACGCCGGCGACGAAGTGCGTGATCCGCCCGCCGGATTGGCGCCAGAGCTCCGGGCCGGTGGCGACGTAGTGGGCCTCCGGGTTGGCGGGGTTCTGGTACTGGTTCGGCTGGAAGGCGCCGGGGATCTCGGCGCTGAGCCGGTCCGCGACGCGGTAGTAGGACTGCGGCGACTCGGGCGCGACGTCGGTCGGCGTGACGATCACCTCGGCGCCGTAGGCGCGCAGCAGGTCGATCTTCTCCTGCGACATCTTGTCGGGCATCACCGCGATCACGCGGTAGCCCTTCAGCCGCGCCGCGATCGCCAGGCCGGTGCCGGTGTTGCCGGAGGTCGGCTCGACGATCGTCCCGCCCGGCCGCAGGCGCCCGTCGCGCTCTGCGGCGTCGATCATCCGCATGGCGACACGATCCTTGATCGAGCCGCCTGGGTTGAAGTACTCGACCTTCGCGACGATCTGCGGCGTGTAGCCGGCGCCGATCCGGCTCAGCCGGACCAGCGGCGTCTCGCCGACCGTCTCGAGGATCGAGTCCTTGATGTCAGGAGCGGTGCCGGTGCCTGTCGTCGCGGACATGCGCCGACTATAAGCGGCTCAGGCGGGGCTCGGCGTCTTGTAGCCGGTCTGACCGCCGGGCAGCTCGGTCTTCTCGATCAGGTTCTGCTCGACGAGCTTGGCGAGCGTGTTGTACGTGACGGCCTTGGAGATCTTCGTGACGTCGGCGATCGTCGTCGCGGTGACGCCCGGGCGCTCGGCGACCGCCGTCAGGATCGCCTCGCGGTTGGCGCCGCGCGGCGCGCGCGGCTTGCCCGGTGCGCTCGCGGCGGCGGCGGCGCGCGGGGCGGGGCGCCAGCGGGCCGACTCCGGCGCGAACGGCGGCTGCTCGAACGCCGTTCGCAGGCGCTCGCGCTCGTCGAGCAGCTGCTGCACATGGCTCAGCTCCTGCTCGATCTCCTCGAGCCGCTCCTGCATTTCACTGCGCAGCTTGGCGATGACGTCGCTCAACGTGACTCCCGTGTCTTGCACCCGACCGTTTCGGTCCGTGAGCGTAGCCGGCCTGTGGGACAGGTCGTCACCAGATCGAAATCGTCGCAATTTGCCTGCATGCCGGCGAACGAGCCGGGACAGCGCCGTCGACCGGCCTCCGTAGGAGTGCAACGGCGCGGAGTGAGAGGGGCGGGCGTGACGACGGTGACGAGCGCGAGGGCGGGCCTCGAGGACGGAGCCGAGCGGGTCGAGCGGATGCTGCAGCGGGAGGGGCCGATGCTGCTGCGCGCCGCCAACCAGCACTCGCTCTGCCACGACGATGCGCTCGACGCCTATCAGCGGGCGCTCGAGATCTACCTGCGCCGGCTCGGATCGCTCGATCCGGCGACCGAGGGCGCCTGGATGCGCACCGTCGTCAAGCACGAGGCGATGGCGGTGCGGCGGGCGCGCCAGCAGGCCGTCGGGCGCGACGAGCCGGCGCTCGACGCGCGCGTCGACCGGGCGGCGCGCGAGCTCGACGAGACGGTCGCCGGCGGCGAGCGCGTCTCGCGCTCGGTCGAGGCGCTGCGGGCGCTCAAGCCTGACGAGGCGAAGGCGCTGATGCTGAAGGCGCAGGGCCTGTCCTATCTGGAGATCGGGCGCCGCTTCGGCTGGACGTACACGAAGGTCAACCGGGCGATCACGGAGGGCCGGCGCCGCTTCCTGCGCGAGTTCCAGGGGATCGAGACGGGCGCGGCCTGCGAGCGCCATCGGCCGGCGCTGGTCGCCGTCGTCGACGGCCGCGCCGGCGAGGCCGAGCGGCGCCAGCTGCGCGTGCACCTGCGCCACTGCAGCGTCTGCCGGGCGCGGCTGCGCGAGCTGCGGGCCGGCCGCGTCGCCGCGCTGGTCCCGGCGCTGCCCTGGCTGGCGCAGCGCGCCGGCCGCCTGCTCGGCCGGATCGACGTCCTCGCCGTGACCGGCCCGGGCTCCGGCGGCGTCCGGCTCGGCGCCGCCGCCGCGCTCGTCGGCCTCTGCCTCGGCGGCGGCGCGAGCGCGCTCTGCGCGGTCGACCGCACCGCGCCGCCGCGGCCGTACGTCGCCGCGGCGACGCCCGCGCACGGCGCTCGTCCGGAGCGCCACCGACGCCCGCACGCCACCGCGGCCGCCACGATCGCACCGGCCTCCGTGACCGCGACGGCCACGGCGACTTTGGCACCGACGAGCACGCCGCGGCCGGAGCCGACAAGCACGCCCCGGCCGACCCCCACCCCGCCACCGCGCCGGCAGCCGCAGCGCCCGGCACCCGAGTTCGGCTTCGAGGGCGGCACGCCCGAGGCGACCGCCACCGAAGCGCCACCCGCCACCGCGTACGCCGCGACGACCACGCCGTCGACGACCGGCACCCACGTCGACCACGCGTCCGGCGCCGAGCTCGACGGCGGCCACCCGGACCGCCCGAGCGAGTTCGGCTTCGAGGGCGACTGAGCGACAATCAGGCGCATGGCCCGAGAGCGGAACCTGCGAGCCGACTACCTGACGCGCCACAGCGGCCAGGACGCGATCCTCGCGAGGGTCGACCGCGAGACGCAGCAGCTCGCCAACGCCCAGATGCAGACCAACCCCGACCAGGCGGCGCTGCTGACGCTGCTGGTGCGGCTGACCGGCGCGCGCACGGCGCTGGAGATCGGCACCTTCACCGGCTACGGCGCGATCTGCATCGCGCGAGGCCTTCCCGCCGACGGCCGGCTGACGATCCTCGAGGTCGAGCAGCATTACGCCGACGTCGCCGCCGCCAACCTCGACGCGGCCGGACTCACCGGCAAGGTGACGTTCGTGCTCGGCCCGGCGGCGGACTCGATCGCGCGCCAGCAGCCGGTCGACTTCATCTACCTCGACGCCGACAAGGCCGGCTATCCCGCCTACTACGAGCAGCTGGTGCCGCTGCTGAACCCCGGCGGCCTGCTGCTGCTCGACAACATGCTCTACGGCGGCGACGTGCTCGACCCGCAGAGCGACACGGCGCGCGCGATCGACGCCCTCAACGACCGCATCGCCGGCGACGAGCGCGTCGACTCCGTACTGCTCGGGCTCGGCGACGGCGTGACGATCGTCACGCCGAAGGCGGCCTGATCTCGCGCTTGAGGATCTTGCCGGTCGGGCCCTTCGGCAGCGCCTCCAGCAGCCAGATGCGGCGCGGGTACTTGTAGGCGGCGACGCGGGCCTTGACGAACTGGCGGATGTCCTTGACGTCGGCGTCGCCGCGCGGCACGATCGCGGCGACGACCTCCTCGCCGAGCGCGGCGTCGGGCACGCCGACGACCGCCGCCTCCGAGACCGCCGGGTGCTCGTAGAGCACCTCCTCGATCTCGCGCGGATAGACGTTGTAGCCGCCGCGGATGATCATGTCCTTCTTGCGGTCGACGATGAAGAAGTAGCCGTCCTCGTCGACCGTCGCCATGTCGCCGGTGCGCAGCCAGCCGTCGGCGCCGAGCACGCCGGCTGTCGCGTCCGGCCGCCGCCAGTAGCCCTTCATGACGTTGTGGCCGCGGACGGCGATCTCGCCGACGCCGCCGCGCTCGACCTCGGCCCCGTCGTCGTCGACGACGCGCATCTCGACGCCGGCGATCGGCGTCCCGATCGAGCCCGGCTTGCGCTCGCGGTGCGGATGGTTGAAGGACGCCACCGGCGACGTCTCCGAGAGCCCGTAGCCCTCGAGCACGATGCAGCCGAACGCCGCCTCGAAGCCGCGCATCAGCTCGATCGTCAGTGCCGAGCCGCCGCTGACGCAGAGCCGCAGGCTGGAGACGTCGCAGCGCTCGCGCTGCGGCTGTGCGAGCAGCGCGTGGTACATCGTCGGCACCGCCTCGAGCACCGTCACGCGGTCGCGCTCGATCACCTCGAGCGCCCTGCCGGCGTCGAAGCGCGGGATCAGCGACAGGCAGGCGCCGCCGCTGACCGACGCGTTCAGCCCGCAGGTCTGCCCGAACGAGTGGAACAGCGGCAGCGCGCCGAGCACGACGTCGCGGTCGTCGAGCTCGATCAGCGTGCCGGTCATCACCTCGGCGTTGACGCGCAGGTTCTCGTGCGTCAGCTCGGCGCCCTTCGGCGTGCCGGTCGTGCCGGACGTGTAGAGGATCACGGCGGTGTCATCGCCGGCGCGCTCGACGTCCTCCGGCGCGCGCTCGGCGCCGCTCAGCAGCTGCTCGAACGCGCCCGGCGCGACCAGGATCAGCTCCGCGCCGCCGGCGCCGGCGCCGGCGCGCGCCGCCTCCGCGAAGCCGTGCCAGGCGAACAGCAGCGTGGCCTGCGAGTCGCCGAGGTAGAAGCCGACCTCGCGCTGCTTGAGCAGCACGTTCATCGGCACGACGACGCCGCCGGCGCGCAGGATCCCGTAGTAGACGACGCCGAAGTGCGGGACGTTCGGGAGCATGACCCCGACGCGGTCGCCCGGCGCGACGCCGCGCGCCCGCAGCAGCCCCGCGACCCGCGAGGCGCCCGCGTCGAAGGCGGCGTAGCTGACGACCTGGTCGTCGAGCTTGAGCGCCGGCCGCTCGCCGTGGCGCTCGGCGGCCCGGGTCAAGAGGTGCGCAAGGCTGGCGGGCATCCGATCCTCCTCCGTTCGTCGAGCCGAGCGTACCCCGGCTCGACGACGAAGGCGTCGGACGCTCAGTCCAGCAGCAGCGAGACGCGCCGCTCGAGCGCGGCGCTCATCGCGTCGCGGATCGCGCCCGCCTCGAAGCGCTCGACCAGCTCGGCCATGAAGCCCTCGATCACGAGCCGCTGCGCGGCCGGCTCGGGCAGCCCGCGCGAGCGCAGGTAGAAGAGCTGCTCGGGATCGACCTGCGCGATCGCCGCCGCGTGCGTGCAGCGCACGTCGTTGGCGAGGATCTCCAGGCCGGGGATCGCGTCCGCGTGCGCGCGCTTGGAGAGCAGCAGGTTGCGGCACTCCTGGAAGGCGTCGGTCTTCTGCGCGCCCGGGTCGACCTTGATCATCCCGCGCCAGACCGCGCTCGCGCGGTTCGTCAGGATGCCGCGGAACGCCAGGTCGCTGGTCGTGTTCGGCGCGCCGTGCTCCTGCGTCGTGTCGTAGTCGACGTGCTGGCGCGCGTGCGGCGCGTAGGCGCCGGTGACCTTCGCGTGCGCGCCCTCGCCGGCGAGCAGCGTCTCGGTCCGGACCTTGCCGTTGGCCGCGCCGAAGCCGACGACGACCCAGTCGAGCTGGCCGTCGCGCGCCACCTCGGCGCGCTGGCTGCCGAAGACCCAGGAGCGCTCGTTGAGGTCCTGCGCGGCGACGAAGCGCAGCCGCGCGTTGGCGCCGATCCGCAGCTCGACGATCGCGTTGACCAGCGTCTGCGCCTCGCCGTCGCCGGACAGCTGCTGCTCCCAGATCTCGGCCTCGGCGCCGTCCTCGAGCACGACCAGCACGCGCCGGTGCAGCGCGACGCCGGCGGCGTCGGCGATCGCCGTCAGCACGATCGGCTGCTCGACGCGCACGCCTTGCGCGACGTGCACGTAGGCGCCGCCGGTCCAGCCTGCCGCGTTGAGCGCGGTGAAGACGTCCTGGTCCTCGCGCACGATCGCGCCGAGCTGCGCCGCGATCCGCGCGTCGCCGGCGACGGCGTCGCTGAGCGCGCCGACCGTCACGCCGGCCGGCAGGTCGCCGGGCGCCGCGACGACGCGGCCGTCGACCTGCGTCAGCGCGATCGCGCCGGCCGGCGCCTCGAGCACCGACGGCGCGCGCTCGGCCGCGCCGGCGTCGCCCTCGCCGGCGGCCGCCGGCGCGAACGCCGCGAGGTCCAGCCCCGACAGCTCGGTGAACTCCCAGCCCGGCTTGCCCTTGAACTGCGGCAGCTCCGGCACGGTCACATCAGCCAATTGAGCCCTCCATCTGGAGCTCGATGAGGCGGTTCATCTCGACCGCGTACTCCATCGGCAGCTCCTTGACGATCGGCTCGATGAAGCCGTTGACGATCAGCTTGCCGGCCTCGTCCTCCGGGATACCGCGCGACATCAGGTAGAACAGCTGCTCCTCGCCGATCTTCGAGACCGACGCCTCGTGGCCGACGTCGACGTCGTTCTCGCCGATGCGGATCGTCGGGTAGGTGTCCGAGCGCGACTGCTCGTCGAGCAGCAGCGCGTCGCAGACGACCTTCGAGCGCGAGCCGTGCGCGCCCTTGGCGACCTCGAGCAGGCCGCGGTAGGAGGAGCGGCCGCCGTCCTTGGAGATCGACTTGGCGAAGATGTTCGAGGTCGTGTTCGGCGCGGCGTGGATGATCTTCGCGCCGGCGTCCTGGTGCTGGCCCTTGCCGGCGAAGGCGATCGAGAGCACCTCGCCGTGCGCGCGCTCGCCCATCAGGTAGACCGACGGGTACTTCATCGTCAGCTTCGAGCCGAGGTTGCAGTCGACCCACTCGACCGTCGCGTCGCGCTCGGCGACCGCGCGCTTGGTGACGAGGTTGTAGACGTTCTGCGACCAGTTCTGCACGGTCGTGTAGCGGATCCGCGCGCCCGGCTTGGCGATCAGCTCGACGACCGCCGAGTGCAGCGAGTCGGTGCTGTAGACCGGCGCCGTGCAGCCCTCGACGTAGTGCACGTAGGAGCCCTCGTCGGCGATGATCAGCGTCCGCTCGAACTGGCCCATGTTCTCCGTGTTGATGCGGAAGTAGGCCTGCAGCGGCATCTCGACGTGCACGCCCGGCGGCACGTAGACGAACGACCCGCCCGACCAGACGGCGCTGTTGAGCGCGGCCAGCTTGTTGTCGTTGGCCGGGATGATCGACGCGAAGTGCTCGCGGACGATGTCCTCGTGCTCGCGCAGGCCCGAGTCCATGTCGAGGAAGATCACGCCCTGCTTCTCCAGGTCCTCGCGGACCTGGTGGTAGACGACCTCGGACTCGTACTGGGCGCCGACGCCGGAGAGGAACTTGCGCTCGGCCTCGGGGATGCCGAGGCGGTCGAACGTCTTCTTGATGTCCTCGGGGACGTCGTCCCAGTTGCGCTCCGCGCGGTCGGTCGCGCGGACGAAGTAGTGGATGTCGTCGTAGTCGACGTCGGCCAGCATCGGCGAGCCCCACGTCGGCTGCGGGCGCGCGAGGAAGTGGTCGAGCGCCTTGAGCCGGAACTCGCGCATCCAGGCCGGCTCGTCCTTGTACTGCGAGATCTCCTCGACGAGGCGCCGGCTCAGGCCCTTGGGCGCCTTGAAGAGGTAGTTCTCCGGGTCGAAGAAGCCGTAGCGCTCCTTGTAGTCCGCATTGATGCCGGCCAGCGCCTGCTGCTCGGCGATCGCCTCGGGAGTAGCCATCAGGTCAGTCGACCTCCACTCGAATCACGCCATCCTCGACCGTCACCGGGAAGGTGTCGATCGGGACGTACGCAGGCAGGTTCACGGGCGTGCCTGTGCGCAGATCGAAGCGCGAGCCGTGGCGCGGGCACTCGACCGTGCAGTCGTCCAGGTCCAGCTCGCCCTCGGCGAGCTCTCCGTCGTCGTGCGAGCAGCGATCCTCGATCGCGAACAGCTCGCCGTTGCAGTTGAAGACGCCGATCTCGAAGTCGTCGACGGCGACGAGACGACGCTCGCCCGACGGCAGCTCCTCGAGCCGGCAGATGTCGATCAGAGGGCTCATGGGAAATCCGATTCTGGAGGTCCGGATTCTATCGGGCGCGCCCTCCGGGGCCGGCCGACGGCCGACTCAGCCGACGCCGCTCCCGATCGGACGGCCGCCGCCTACGCGGCGGCCTCGGACTCCCAGCCGGCCGCCTGGCCGAGCGACGCCGACTTGAGCACCTTCAGCGACAGCAGCGCGCACTTGATCCGCGTCGCCGAGATGTCGATGCCGAGCAGGTCGAGCACGAACGTGCGGTCGAGCTTGAGGATCTCCTCCGGCGTCATGCCGACGATCTCCTCCGAGGCCATCGACGCCGACGCCTGCGAGATCGCGCAGCCGTGGCCGGAGAAGCGGATCTCGGCGACGCGCCCGTCCGCGTCGAGCCGCAGCTGCACGCGCAGCTCGTCGCCGCAGAGCGGGTTGGTGTCGGAGAACTCGAGGTCCGGCGCCTCCAGCTCGGCCTCCGGCGGCGACCAGTTCGACGGGTTCTTGTAGTGCTGGAGGATGTTCTCGCGATACAGGTCGTCCATCAGGCGAACACCTCCTTGACGGTCGCGAGCCCCTCGACCAGCCGGTCGACCTCCTCGCGCGTGCTGTGGATCGCGAACGAGGCGCGCGTCGACGCCGTGCAGCCGAGCCAGCGCATCAGCGGCTGCGCGCAGTGGTGGCCGGCGCGCACGCAGACGCCGCGGCGGCCGAGGATCTCGGCGACGTCGTGCGGGTGGACGCCGGCGACCTCGAACGAGACCAGCGAGCCGCGCAGCGCCGGATCGCGCGTGCCGTGCAGCTGCACGCCGTCGACGCCGGCGAGCCGCTCGAGCGCGTAGGCGGTGACGTCGCGGCCGTGCTCGCGCACCGCGTCCATGCCGATCGCGCCGAGCCAGTCGATCGCGGCGCCGAGCCCGATCGCCTCGGCGATCGGCATCGTGCCGGCCTCGAAGCGCGCCGGCGGCTCGGCCCAGGTCGACTGCAGGTCGTCGACGCGGCTGATCATGTGCCCGCCGCCGAGGAACGGCGGCATCGCCTCGAGCAGCTCGCGGCGGCCGTGCAGGACGCCGATCCCGGTCGGCCCGTAGGCCTTGTGGCCGGTCCAGGCGTAGAAGTCGGCGCCGAGCGCCGCGACGTCGACCGGCAGGTGCGGCACGGCCTGGGCGCCGTCGACGAGCAGCAGCGCGCCGGCGGCGTGCACGCGCGCGGCGATCTCGGCGATCGGGTTGATCGTGCCGAGCACGTTCGAGACGTGCGCGACGCAGACCAGCTTCGGCCGCCGCGCCAGCAGCGCGTCGAGCGAGTCGAGGTCGAGCAGCCCGTCCGCCGTCAGCTCGACGTAGGCCAGCCGCGAGCCGAGCAGCTGCCAGGGGACGACGTTGGAGTGGTGCTCCATCCGCGTCGTCACGACGAGGTCGTCGCGCTCGACGTTGGCGCGCCCCCAGGCGTAGGCGACGAGGTTGATCGCCTCCGTCACGTTGCGCGTGAAGACCGTCCCGGCCGGCGCCGCGTTGGTGAACGCGGCGACGCGCACGCGCGCGGCCTCGTAGGCGTCGGTCGCCTCGGCGGCGATCGGATAGACGCCGCGATGGATCGTCGCCCGGTAGGTCCGGTAGTAGTCGTCCATCGCCTCGATCGCCGGCAGGACGGTCTGCGACGTCGCCGCGCTGTCGAGGTAGACGAGGCCGTCGCGCGCGAGGACCGGGAACTCGGCCGCGGTGGGGAGCGTGAGCGCCATCAGGCCGCCGCCTCGACCTCCTCGCGGATCCAGCCGTAGCCGTGCTGCTCGAGCTGGGCGACCAGCTCGGGGCCGCCGTGCTTGACGATCCGGCCGTCGAACATGATGTGCACGAACTGCGGCTTGACCACGTGCAGGATGCGCTGGTAGTGGGTGATGATCAGGACGCCCATGTCGGTGCCCTCGGCGACCGTGTTGACGCCCTCGGCGACGGTGTTCAGCGCGTCGATGTCCAGGCCCGAGTCGGTCTCGTCGAGCACTGCCAGGCCGGGCTTCAGGAGCGCCAGCTGCAGCACCTCCATGCGCTTCTTCTCGCCGCCGGAGAAGCCCTCGTTCAGGTAGCGGTTGGAGAACTCGCGCGGCACGCGCGTCAGCTCCATCGCCGCCTCGACGGTCTTGCGGAAGTCCTTCAGGGAGATCGCCGCCTCGCCGCGCGCCTCGCGGTGCGCGTTGATCAGCATGCGCAGGTACTTGGCGACCGTCACGCCCGGGATCGCGACCGGGTACTGGAAGGCCATGAAGAGGCCGGCGCGCGAGCGCTCGTCGGGGTCGGCCTCGGTGATGTCCTCGCCGTCGAAGACGATCTGCCCCTCGGTGACCTCGAGGTTGGGGTGGCCCATGATCGTGTTCGCGAGCGTCGACTTGCCGGAGCCGTTCGGCCCCATCAGCGCATGGAACTCGCCCGGGCGGACGTGCAGGTCGACCCCCTTGAGGATCGGCTTGTCCGCCGCGGTCACGTGCAGGTTCTTGATCTCGAGCTCGGCCATGCGTTCCTTCGTCGTCAGGTCTGGGAAGTCGTGAGGTCGGCGGCGATGCCGGGACGCGTGTCGAACTCGACCAGCTCGGCCAGCGTCGTGCGCTGCAGCGAGCGTATGACGCCCATCTGCACGCGCGTCCAGAGCAGCCGCGTCGCGCAGGCGCCGCCGTCCTCGCCGTGCGAGCACAGGACGCGCCCGTCGACGTCGTCGAGGAAGCAGTCCATCGGCGCGATCGCGCCCTCGAGCGCGAGCACGACCTGGTCCATCGTGATCTCGTCCGCCGGCTTGGCGAGCACGTAGCCGCCGTGCGCGCCGCGCGTCGCCGCGACGAGCCCGCCCTTCTTCAGCAGCGCCGCGATCCGCTCGCAGTAGGCGAGCGGCAGGCTCTCGGCCTCGGCGACGGCCTTCAGGGACACCGGATGACCGCTCTCGACGCGCCCGAGCTGGATCAGCAGCCGGACCCCGTACTCCGCCTTGGTCGTGAAGATCATCGAGCCAAAAGCCTACCAACGCGGTCGGAGTTCTCCCGGCGCCCTATCCTCGGCCGTCGCATGCCTCGCCGCGAAGATCTCCGCAACGTCGCCATCATCGCCCACGTCGACCACGGCAAGACCACGCTCGTCGACGCGATGCTGTGGCAGTCCGGTGCGTTCCGTGACAATCAGGACGTCAACGACCGGGTCATGGACTCGATGGACCTCGAGCGCGAGAAGGGCATCACGATCCTCGCGAAGAACACCGCGGTCCGCCACCAGGACGTCAAGCTCAACATCATCGACACGCCGGGCCACGCCGACTTCGGCGGCGAGGTCGAGCGCGGCCTGACGATGGTCGACGGCGTGCTGCTGCTCGTCGACGCCTCCGAGGGCCCGCTGCCGCAGACCCGCTTCGTGCTGCGCAAGGCGCTCGCCGCACGGCTGCCGGTGATCCTCGTCGTCAACAAGATCGACCGCCCGGACGCGCGCATCTCCGAGGTCGTCGACGAGGTCTACGAGCTGTTCATCGACCTCGACGCGACAGAGGACCAGATCGACTTCCCGATCGTCTACACGAACGCCAAGGCCGGCCAGGCGTCGCTGACGCCGACCGAGCCGGGCAGCTCGCTGCAGCCGCTGCTCGACCTGCTGGTCGAGACGATCCCGGCGCCCGAGTACGAGGACGGCCACCCGCTGCAGGCGCACGTCACCAACCTCGACGCCTCGCCCTACGTCGGCCGGCTGGCGATCTGCCGCGTCCGCAACGGCACGATCCGCAAGGGCGCGCCGATCGCCTGGTGCCGCGAGGACGGGACGGTCTCCCCCGCGCGCGTGTCGGAGCTCTACGTCACCGAGGCGCTCGACCGCGTCGACGCCGCCGAGGCCGGGCCCGGCGAGATCATCGCCGTCGCCGGGCTGCCGGAGGTGACGATCGGCGAGACGCTCGCCGACGCCGAGGATCCGCGGCCGCTGCCGGTGATCACGGTCGACGAGCCGTCGATCTCGGTCACGATCGGCATCAACCACTCGCCGCTGGCGGGCAAGGACGGCGACAAGCTGACGGCGCGCCAGATCCAGTCGCGGCTGGAGAGCGAGCTGGTCGGCAACGTCTCGATCCGCGTGCTGCCGACGGAGCGGCCCGACACCTGGGAGGTCCAGGGCCGCGGCGAGCTGCAGCTGGCCGTGCTGGTCGAGCTGATGCGGCGCGAGGGCTACGAGCTGACCGTCGGCAAGCCGCAGGTCGTCGTGCGCGAGCTCGACGGCGCGCGCCACGAGCCGGTCGAGCGGCTGACGATCGACGTGCCCGAGGACTACGTCGGCGTGATCACGCAGATGCTGGCGCTGCGCAAGGGCCGCATGGAGCAGATGGTCAACCACGGCACCGGCTGGGTGCGGATGGACTACCTGGTCCCGGCGCGCGGGCTGATCGGCTTCCGCACGGAGTTCCTGACCGAGACGCGCGGCACCGGCCTAATGCACCACGTCTTCGAGCGCTGGGAGCCGTGGGCCGGCGAGCTGCGGCTGCGCCCGACCGGCAGCCTGGTCGCCGACCGCGCCGGCAAGACGGCGTCGTTCGCGCTCTTCAACCTGCAGGAGCGCGGCGTGCTGTTCGTCGAGCCCGGCGAGGACGTCTACGAGGGCATGATCGTCGGCGAGAACGCGCGCGCCGAGGACCTCGACGTCAACGCGGTCAAGGAGAAGCACCTGACGAACATGCGCTCCTCGACCTCCGACGTGCTCGTGCGGCTGGTGCCGCCGCGGCGACTCTCGCTCGACCAGGCGCTGGAGTTCGTGCGCGAGGACGAGTGCGTCGAGGTGACGCCGGCCACGGTGCGCCTGCGCAAGGTCGACCTGAGCGCCGTCGACCGCGTCCGCGCCGCGCGCCGGCGCCGCAGCGACTGAGCCGCCGCGGCGGCCACGATCGCCCCCAAAACGATCGACCCCACCAAGTTGGTGAACTTTGCGATAGGATCGAACTCCTACCGGATTTCCCCTCTTTGATGGAGTCGATGTGAAGCGAACGCTCGCCCCGCTCGTCGTCGCCGCCGCCGCCGCGCTCGCCGCCGGCTGCGGCGGCGCAGCGGACACGAAGGACGCGGCGACCGCCCCGAGCGGCGGGGGCGGCGGCAAGATCGCGCTCGTCGCCTACTCGACCCCGCAGGTCGTCTACAACGACATGATCCCCGCCTTCCAGAGGACCTCCGCCGGTGAGGGCACGACCTTCACGCAGTCCTACGGCGCCTCCGGCGACCAGTCGCGCGCCGTCGTCGCCGGCCAGCCGGCCGACTACGTCGCGCTCTCGCTGGCGCCCGACGTCGACAAGATCGCCAAGGCCGGCCTGGCGCCGAGGAACTGGGCGCAGACGCCGACCGGCGGCATGGTCTCGGACTCGGTCGTCGTGCTGATGGTGCGCAAGGGCAACCCGAAGGGGATCCACGGCTGGGACGACCTGCTCAAGCCGGGCGTCGAGGTGCTGACGCCGAACCCGTTCAGCTCCGGCAGCGCCAAGTGGAACCTGATCGGCGCCTACGGCGCGCAGCTGCAGCTCGGCCGGACGCGCGCGCAGGCGCTCGCCTACGTCAGGGACCTGCTCACGAATCACGTCAAGGTGCAGGACAAGAGCGGCCGCGACGCGGTGCAGAACTTCGTCAACGGCAACGGCGACGTCTGCATCTCCTACGAGAACGAGGCGATCACCGCCCGCCAGCAGGGCGCCGAGGTCGACTACGTGATCCCGCCGCAGACGATCCTGATCGAGAACCCGGCGACCGTCACGAACAAGGCGCCGGTGCAGGCGAAGGAGTTCCTCGACTTCGTCGAGTCGCGCGACGGCCAGGAGATCTTCGCCAAGCACGGCTACCGCCCGGTCGACCCGTCGGTGCTGGCCGAGCACGCGCGCGAGTTCCCGAAGCCCAAGCAGCTCTTCACGATCGCGGACCTGGGCGGCTGGACCACGGTCAACGACCGCTTCTTCGACCCCCAGAAGGGTCTCTTCGCGAAGATCGAGGACGACGCGGGAGTCTCCACTGACCGCTGAGGCCGTGACGCTCGGCGGCACGCCGCCGGAGCAGGTCCAGCGCCGCCGCGCCGCCCGCCGGGCGCGCGGCGGCGTCGCGCTGGGGATCAGCACGATCTGGCTCAGCCTGATCGTGCTGCTGCCGCTCGCGGCCGTCGTCGCCAAGTCGACGCAGGCCGACTTCTGGGCCGTCGTCAGCGCGCCGCGCACGATCGCGGCGTTCGAGCTGACGATCGGCATGTCGCTCGCCGTCGCCGCGATCAACGCCGCCTTCGGCACGCTGATCGCCTGGGTGCTGGTGCGCGACCGCTTCTTCGGCCGCGGCGTGATCGACACGCTCGTCGACCTCCCCTTCGCGCTGCCGACGATCGTCGCCGGCCTGACGTTGCTCTCGCTCTACGGCACGACGTCGCCGGTCGGGATCGACATCGCCTTCTCGCGCTGGGCGATCCTGCTGGCGCTGCTGTTCGTGACGCTGCCGTTCGTGATCCGCTCGGTGCAGCCGGTGCTGATCGAGCTCGACCCGGAGATGGAGGAGGCGGCGGCCTCGCTCGGCGCCGGCCCGGCCGAGTCGTTCCTGCGCGTGGTGCTGCCGAACCTGCTGCCGGCGATCGTCTCCGGCGCGGCGCTGGCGTTCGCACGCGCCGTCGGCGAGTTCGGCTCGATCGTGCTGATCAGCGGCAACATCCCGCGCAGGACCGAGGTCGTCTCGGTGCTCGCGTACAACCAGATCGAGAGCGACGCGCCGCAGAGCGCGGCCGCGATCTCGGTCGTGCTGCTGGCGCTGTCGGTGCTCGTCCTGCTGGCGATCCGCCGGCTGGCGCCGCGCGGGGCGACGGCATGAGCCGCGCCAGCCGCCTCGGCCTGCGCACGCTCGCGCTCGCCTACCTGGTCGTGCTGCTGCTGCTCCCGGTCGGGCTCGTCTTCTACCGGACCTTCGAGCACGGGCTCAGCGCCGTCTGGTACTGGATCTCGACGCCGGAGGCGATCAGCGCCTTCTGGCTGACGCTCGAGGTCGCCGCGATCGCCGTGCCGCTGAACACCGCCTTCGGCGTGATCACGGCGCTCGCGCTGGCGCGCGGCCGCTTCCGCGGCAAGGCGCTGCTGGACACGCTGATCGACCTGCCGTTCGCGGTCTCGCCGATCGTCATCGGCCTCTCGCTGGTGCTCGTCTACGGCCGCGACGGCTGGATCGACCTGCCGTTCCAGGTGATCTTCTCGCTGCCCGGCATCGTGCTGGCGACGGTCTTCGTCTCGCTGCCGTTCGTCGTGCGCGAGGTGACGCCGGTGCTGCGCGAGATCGGCGACGAGTCCGAGCAGGCGGCGGCGACGCTCGGCGCCAGCGCCTGGCAGTCCTTCTGGCGCATCACGCTGCCGGCGATCCGCTACGGGATCGCCTACGGCGTCGTGCTCTCGGTCGCGCGCGCGATCGGCGAGTTCGGCGCCGTCAGCGTCGTCTCCGGCAAGATCGCCGGGCAGACCATGACGCTGACGCTGCTCGTCGAGCAGCGCTTCGACAACTACAACCTCGCCGGCGCCTACGCCGCCTCGGCGCTGCTGGCGCTGATCGCGCTCGCGACGCTGCTGCTGATGACCCGCCTGAAGCCCCGGAGGTCCGAAGGATGATCGCCGCCACCGCCCTGACGAAGCGCTTCGGCGACTTCCTCGTGCTCGACGACGTCTCGATCGAGGTGCCGGACGGCTCGCTGGTCGCGCTGCTCGGCCCGTCCGGCTCGGGCAAGTCGACGCTGCTGCGGATCATCGCCGGGCTCGAGACGCCGGACTCCGGCGCCGTCCTGATCGGCGGCGCGGACGTCACGCACGTGACGCCGCAGAAGCGCGGCATCGGCTTCGTCTTCCAGCACTACGCGGCCTTCAAGCACATGAGCGTGCGCGACAACGTCGGCTTCGGGCTGAAGATCCGGCGCGAGAGGAAGGACGTGATCCGCGCGCGCGTCGACGAGCTGCTGGAGGTCGTCGGCCTGACCGGCTGGGCCGACCGCTACCCCGGGCAGCTGTCAGGCGGCCAGCGCCAGCGGATGGCGCTGGCGCGCGCGCTGGCCGTGCAGCCGAAGGTGCTGCTGCTCGACGAGCCGTTCGGCGCGCTCGACGCCAACGTGCGCCAGGAGCTGCGCGACTGGCTGCGGCGGCTGCACGACGAGGTCCACGTGACGACCGTGCTGGTCACGCACGACCAGGAGGAGGCGATGGCGATCGCCGACCGCATCGTCGTGCTCGAGCGCGGCCGGATCCAGCAGGTCGGGCCGCCGCGCGAGCTCTACGACGCGCCCGCGAACGCCTTCGTGATGAAGTTCCTCGGCCCGGTCTCGAGCCTCGGCTCGCAGCTCGTGCGCCCGCATGACCTGGTGCTCTCGAGCGACGCCCAGCCGGGCGCGATCGAGGCGCAGGTCGCGCGCATCGTCTACCTCGGCTTCGAGGTGCGCGTCGAGGCCGAGCTGGCCAGCGGCGGCGCCGTCTCCGTGCAGCTGACGAAGGCCGAGGCGGACGAGCTCGAGCTCGCCGCCGGCGACATCGTCCACGTGCGCGCGACGGCGACGCCGGCCTTCAGCGCGTAGTCCAGGCGTCCGGGTCGGCGGCGAGCTGGTCGACCACGCTCGGCAGCTCGCCCGACGCCAGGTCGGCCAGCGTGACGTGCTCGACGACGTCGCGCAGGCTCTTGCGCACAGCGATCCAGACGCGCTGCAGCGGCGCCGCGGCGCCGCCGTACTCGACGCCCTCGGGCCGCTCGCCGCGGACGGCGGCGAGCGGGCCGTCGACCGCGCGGATCACGTCGGCGACCGTGACCTCGTCGGCGGGACGGGCGAGCCGATGCCCGCCGTCAGGCCCGCGGTGGCTCGTGATCAGCCCGGCGTGGCGCAGATCCGAGAGGATGTTCTCGAGGAAGCGCTGCGGGATCGCCTGGGCGGTGGCGAGCGTCTCGGCGCGCACGGGCGCGCCGCTCGCCTGAGCTGCGGCGAGCTCGGCGGCGGCCCGGACGGCGTAGTCGGCTTTGGCGGAGACCTTCACGCGGGCATTGTGCCCCAGCGCGCGGCGTCGGCGTCGCTCAGCGCAGGTGCGACGTGTCGTTCCAGCCGCGCAGGACGCGCGTCTCGCGCTCGAAGCCGAGCTCGGACAGCGACGCCGTGTCGAGCGCCAGGTGCGCGCCGAAGGCCGGCTCGCGCTCGGTCCAGCGGGCGCCGATCACGCGCAGGACGTGGCCATGCGCGAACAGCGCGACGTCGCCGCCGGCGGCCAGCGCGCGGGCCAGCACGCGATCGGCGCGGGCGCCGACGTCGGCCGCCTGCTCGCCGTTCGGCGCGCCGTCGCGCCAGAGCAGCCAGTCCGGCCGCCGCTCGCGGATCTGCGCCGTCGTCAGCCCCTCGTAGTCGCCGTAGTCCCATTCGGCGAGGTCGTCGACGACGAGCGCGCCCTGCAGCCCGGCGAGCATGCAGGTCTCCCGCGCACGGGCGCGCGGCGAGGTCAGCACGAGCGCGAAGTCGCGGCCCGCGAGGCGGGCGCCCAGGCGGCCGGCGGCGCGCCGCCCGCTCTCGGTCAGCGCCAGGTCGGTCACCGAGGTGTGGCGGCCGCCGGCGCTCCACTCGGTCTCGCCGTGGCGCACGAGGACGATCGTCATGGCCGTCGGTTGTACCGTCCCCGGTCGTGGCGCGCGTGATCATCGTCGGTGCGGGGACGTTCGGCGCTTCGCTCGCCTGGTGGCTGGCGCGCGGCGGCGACGAGGTCGTGCTCGTCGACCAGTTCGAGCCGGGCGACGCGCGCGCGACGTCCGGCGGCGAGTCGCGGCTGATCCGCAGCTCGCACGGCCCCGAGGCCGACTACGCGACGATGGCGCGGCGGGCGCGCGAGCTCTGGCGCGAGCTGGAGGCCGACTCCGGCGCGCGGCTGCTGCACGAGTGCGGCATCTGCTGGCTCGCGCACCGCGAGGACGGCTGGGAGGCGCAGTCGCTGGCGACGCTGGCGCGGCTCGGCATCCCGGCGGCGCGCGAGAGCGTCGAGGCCTGCGGGCGCCGCTTCCCGAGCTTCGCCGGCGACGACCTCGCCTGGGCGCTCTACGAGCCCGAGGCCGGCGTGCTGCGCGCGCAGCTCGCGGTCCGGACGCTGGCCGCGCGCGCCGCGGCGCACGGCGCGCGGATCGTCCGCTCGCGCGCGGAGCCGCTCGACGGCGGCGCCGCGGTCGCGCTGGACGACGGGCGCACGCTGAGCGGCGACCGCGTCGTCTGGAGCTGCGGCGGCTGGCTGATGCGGCTCTTCCCCGAGCACGTGCGGCTGCGCGTGACGCGCCAGGAGCTGTTCTTCTTCGCCGGCGGGCCGGCCTGGCGCGACGCGCCCGGCTGGGTCGACTACGACCGCGCGACCTACGGCACCGGCGACGTCGACGAGCTCGGCGTCAAGGTCGCCTGGGACCAGGAGGGGCCGGCGCTGGACCCGGACGCCGAGCTGCCCGGCCCGAGCGCCGCGATCGAGGCGCTGACGCGCGGCTACGTCGCCGAGCGCTTCCCGGCGCTCGCCGACGCGCCGCTGAGCGGCTCCAAGCGCTGCCGCTACGAGATCTCGCCGGACTCGCACTTCATCGCCGCGCCGCTGCCCGAGCGCGCGAACGTCTGGCTGGTCGGCGGCGGCTCGGGTCACGGCTTCAAGCACGGCCCGGCGATGGCCGAGCGGATCGCCGCCGCCTGGAGCGGCGGCGCGCCGCTGCCGGCGCGCTTCGCGCTCGGCGACCGCCACTACGGCGCCTCGCTGCGCAGCGCCGGCTCGAACACCTCGACCTAGGACACGGACCTGATGCCCGCCCTGATCTTCGACCTCGACGGCACGCTCGTCGACACCGTCTACGCGCACGTGTTCGCCTGGCAGCGCGCGCTGGCGCAGTACGGCATGGCGATCGACGGCTGGCGCATCCACCGCCGGATCGGCATGAGCGGCGGGCTCTTCACGCGCGCCGTCGGCCGCGAGCTGGGCCGCGAGCTGAGCGCCGAGGAGGCGCGCGAGGTGCAGGCGCGCCACGACGAGCTGTTCCGCGAGCTGCTGCCGGCGGCGGCGCGGCGGCCGCTGCCGGGCGCCGTCGAGCTGCTCGCCGAGCTGCGCGAGCTCGGCGTCACGCACGGCATCGCGACCTCCGGCGGGCGCCCCGGCATCGACCCCTCGCTGGCGGCGCTCGGCGTGCCCGACGACATGGTCGTCGTCCAGCGCGGCGACGTCGCGCGCGCGAAGCCGGAGCCTGACCTGTTCGTCGAGTGCGCGCGCCGGCTCGGCGTGCACGCGGACGAGTGCTACGTCGTCGGCGACGCCGTCTGGGACCTGCTGGCGGCGCGGCGGGCGAAGATGCTCTCGGTCGGGCTGCTGTCGGGCGGCTATGGCGCCGACGAGCTGCAGGCGGCCGGCGCCTTCCGCGTCTACCGCGACGCGGCGCAGCTGCGCGTCTCGCTCGACGACCTCGGCGTCATGTAGCCGCCGCGCGTGGTTCGGTTCGTCGCTCGAACACCCGTCGAGCCGACGTATCTCCGCCGCCGCCGAGACGTTGTATTCGTCACAATCAGCTCGGACAGGGAGAGGACGGGATGAGCAACGAACGGACTCAGGCGTACCGGCGGGTGATGGAGACGTTGGCGAACGTCGGCCCCAGCAAGCTGCAGGCGAGCGAGCAGCAGCGGATCCGCGAGGCGGCCGACACGCTCGTGCTCTCGCCCGACGGCGACGACGTGCGCGCGGCGCTGCTGGACATGTCGCAGCTGGCCGAGCACCTGCTGATCTCGGGCCGCTGGATCGACGACAGCGTCGACGCGCTGCTGGCCGACATCGCCGCCTGCGGCCCGCCGACGGCGCTGCCGCGCTCGCCGCTCGCCGCGTAGGCGCCCCTCTAGCATCGGGCGGATGAACGCAGCCGCCGTGCAGGCGCTCGAGGAGGCCGTGCGCTCGCGCCGGACGCACAAGGCGTTCGGCGCCGAGCCCGTCGAGCCGGCCGTGCTGCGCGAGCTGTTCGAGCTCGCGCGCTGGGCGCCGAACCACCACCTGACGAACCCCTGGCGCTTCCGCGTGCTCGGCCCCGCGGCGCGCGAGCGACTCAAGCAGGTGGCCGAGGCGGCCAAGCCGGGCGCCGCCGTCAAGCTCGACCGCGCGCCGACGCTGATCGTCGCCGCGGCCGCGCAGGCCGGCGACGCGGCGCAGGACCGCGAGGACGTGCTGGCCAGCGCGGTCGCCGCCTACATCGTGCTGCTCGGCGCGCACGCGCGCGGCCTCGCCGGCTACTGGCGCACGCTGCCGGTGCTCGACTCGGCGCCCGGCCGGCTGGCGGTCGGCCTGGCCGACGCCGAGACGCCGATCGGCCTGCTGCACCTCGGCGCGCCGCGCCAGCAGGCGCGCGTGCCCGAGCGCGCCGCGGTCGACGAGTTCGCGTCCTTCCTCGACTAGCGGTCGGCGGCGCGCGCGATCTGCGCGACGTAGCCTGACGCGTTGCCCGGCCGGTCCTCGGCTTCCTTCTCGAGCGCCCGCGCGATCGCCTTCGCCGTGGCGGCATTGACGTCGCGGCGCTGGGCGGCGACGTCGGGCGGCGGCTCCTGCAGGTGCGCGAACAGCACGCGCATGCTCGGGCGCCCGCCGAACGGCGGCGTGCCGAGCAGGCACTCGACGACGACGCAGCCGAGCGCGTAGATGTCTGTTGCGGCGCTGACATCCTCGCCGCGGATCTGCTCGGGCGCCATGTAGTCGAGCGAGCCGAGCGCCTGGCCGGGCCGCGTCAGGTTCGACGCCTGGCTGTCCTTGGCCAGCCCGAAGTCCGAGACGTAGGCGACGTCGCCGTCGAGCAGGATGTTCGCCGGCTTGATGTCGCGGTGCACGAGGCCGGCGGCGTGCAGCGCGTCGATCCCGGCGGCGGGACCCTCGAGCAGCCGCACGGTCGTCGCGACGTCGAGCGGGCCGGCGGCGATCCGGTCGGCCAGCGAGCCGCCCGGGATCAGCTTCTGGACCAGGTACGGGAGTCCGTGCTCGTCGCCGGAGGCCAGCACCGGGACGACGTTCGGGTGCTCGATCCGCTGCGCCGCCTCGACCTCGCGGCGGAAGCGGCGCAGGAAGACGTCGTCCTGCGAGAGCTCGGTCGTGATCACCTTCAGGGCGACCGGCTCGCCGCCCGCTTCTGCCGCCTCGAAGACGACGCCCATGCGCCCACGGCCGATCGTGCGCGTGATCCGGTAGGGGCCGACGCTGTCGCCGGGACGTGGCTCGATCGCGATCTCCGGCATCTGCGCGGCGAGCATACCTCGACCCGCCCAGGCGCGTTCGGGAACCGTCCATCCGTCCGCCGCGGCTTGCGTCGCGGCCGCGGCTTCGGCGAGACTAGGCGCGATCTCCACATGGACAGACGCACGCTCGGTGACTACAGGATCGAAGGGATCGTCGGCGCCGGCGGCATCGGCGTCGTCTACCTCGCGGTCGACCGCGACTCCGGCCGTGCGGTCGCGTTGAAGGTCCTGCGTGAGGAGGTCTCGATCGATCCCGTCTACCGCGAGCGCTTCCGCCGCGAGAGCGCGCTGCTGGCGCGGCTGGAGCACCCGCACGTGATCCCGGTCCACGCGGTCGGCGAGATCGACGGCGAGCTGTTCATCGCGATGCGAATCGTCTCCAGCACGCTGCAGCGGCGGCTCGCCGGCGGGCCGCTCGCGCTCGACGCGGCCTTCGACGTGCTCAGCCGCGTCGCCGCCGCGCTCGACGCCGCGCACGCCGCCGGCGTCGTGCACCGCGACGTCAAGCCGACCAACGTGCTGCTCGACCCGCGCAGCCCCGGCAGCGTCTTCCTCGCCGACTTCGGCCTCGCGCGCGATCCCGGCGCCGAGGCGCTGACCGTGCCGGGGCAGCTGATCGGCTCGATCGCCTACATGGCGCCGGAACTGATCGACGGCGAGGGCGTCGGCCCGGCGACCGACGTCTACGCGCTCGCCTGCATGGCGGTCGAGACGCTGACCGGTCGCGTCCCCTTCGATCGCCAGACTGATGCGGCGACCATGTACGCGCACATCGTCGACCCGCCCCCGAGCGTCCAGGAGCGCCGGCCCGAGCTGCCGCTCGCGTTCGACGACGCGATCGCGCGCGGCATGGCCAAGGATCCCGACGACCGCCCGGCCGGCGCCGGCGCGCTGATCGTCGAGCTGCTGCGCGCGCTCGACCGGCCGGCACCGGCGTGCCTGGCGACGGTGTCCTGAGGTCCGGCGCGATGTCCGAGCCGGACGCGCAGGCCACGGCCGTCGGCGGCGAGGCCCTCAACGGCCGCTACGAGATCATCGCGCCGATCTCCAGCGGCGCGATGGGCGCCGTCTACCGCGCCGTCGACCGCGAGTCGCGCCGCGACGTCGCGGTCAAGCGGCTGCTCGACGTGCGCCACGCCGCGCGCTTCGAGATCGAGGCGCGGCTGCTCGGCAGCCTCAGCCATCCGCGCGTCGTCAAGGTGCTCGACCACGCGAGCGACGAGCAGGGCCTGTACATCGTCATGGAGCTGGTGCGCGGCACCGACCTCGGCGTGCTGCTCAAGCGCGACGGCGAGCCCGGCATCGCCTTCAACGCCGCGATCGAGTACACGCGCCACGCCTGCGAGGCGCTGCAGTACGTGCACGGCCAGCAGATCGTCCACCGCGACGTCAAGCCGCAGAACATGATCCTCGGCGACGAGGGCGTCGTGCTCGTCGACTTCGGCGTCGCGCGCGCGCTCGGCGGCGAGGAGGACCAGGGCACGGTCGCCGTCGGCACGCCGCGCTTCATGGCGCCGGAGGTCTTCGCCGGCGGCACGGTCTCGGCCGCGAGCGACATCTTCAGCCTCGCCGCGACGCTCTGGACGCTGCTGCTCGGGACGCCGCCGCGCTACGGCGACACGCTCAAGCTCGACAAGCTCGCGCCGGAGCTGCCGGCGGAGCTGAAGGCGGCGCTGCTCGGCGGCCTCGAGATGCTGCCCGAGCAGCGGATCCCGTCGGCGACCGCCTTCGCCGAGGCGGTCGGCGTGCCGCTGAGCGAGAGCCGCGGCGCGTCGCTGGCGCAGAGCCTCGGCCGGCCGACGACGCGGCGCCGGGTGATGGAGGCGATCGTCCGCACCGCCGCCGGCATGTTCGAGGCGGCCGCCTGCTCGATCGCGCTGACCGACCCGGGCTCCGGCGAGCTGGTCTACGAGGCGGCCTGGGGCGCCGGCGCGTCCGAGGTCGTCGGCATGCGGCTGGCGGCGGGCGTCGGCCTCGCCGGCTCGGTCGTCGCCAGCGGCGACGGCGTCGTCGTGCCCGAGTGCCGCACCGACCCGCGCTTCGCGCGCCAGGTCGCCGCCGGCACCGGCTACGTGCCCTACACGATGGTCGTCGCGCCGCTCGTGCGCGACGGCGCGACGATCGGCGTCCTGTCCGTGCTCGACCGCCGCGACGGCGGACCCTACCTGCACGAGGACCTGCGCAAGGTCGGCCTCTTCGCGGACCTCGCGGTCGTCGCGCTGGACCTCGACAGCTTCCCGCTGAGCACGGCCGGCGGGCGCACGCTGCTCGGCTGAATCCGGACTTGCCCTGGCGGCCGGCGCGCGGTTAGCGTTGGCCTCAATGACCTCGGACGCCCACTACGACGCCGTCATCGTCGGCTCCGGCTTCGGCGGCTCGGTGACCGCCTACCGCCTGGCCGAGGCGGGCAAGCGCGTGCTCGTGCTCGAGCGCGGCCGCGCCTATCCGCCCGGCTCGTTCACGCGCAGCCCCTACCGGGCGCGCGAGAGCTTCTGGGACCCGCCGCACGGACTGAAGGGGATGTACCACTACTGGTCCTTCCGCGGCATCGACGCGCTCGTCTCGGCCGGCCTCGGCGGCGGCTCGCTGATCTACGCCAACGTCTTCATCCGCAAGGACGAGCGCTGGTTCGTGCACGAGGACACCAGCGACGGCGGCTACGAGAACTGGCCGGTCACGCGCGCGGACCTGGACCCGCACTACGACCGCGTCGAGAAGGTCATGGGGCTGCAGCGCTTCCCGTTCGAGCACGAGCCCTACGCCTCGACGCCGAAGACGATCGCCTTCAAGGCCGCGGCCGAGGCGAACGGCATGGAGTGGTTCCTGCCGCAGCTGGCGATCACCTTCGCCAACGAGGGCCGGCCGCCGGTGCCGGGCGAGGCGATCGTCGAGCCGCACCCGAACCTGCACGGCCGCACGCGCACAACCTGCCAGATGTGCGGCGAGTGCGACGTCGGCTGCAACTACGGCGCCAAGAACACGCTCGACTACACGTACTTGACGCGCGCCGCGCGCGCCGGCGCCGAGCTGCGCACGCTCTGCGACGTGCGCCGCTTCGAGCCGCGCGAGGGCGGCGGCTACACGGTCCACTACGCCGACCTGAACGAGGACGCGGCGCCGGGGCCGCGGACGCTCAGCTGCGACCACCTGGTGCTGAGCGCCGGCACGCTCGGCACGACCGAGCTGCTGCTGCGCAACCGCGCCGCCTTCCCGCGCCTGTCGCGCAAGCTCGGCACGCACTTCTGCGGCAACGGCGACCTGCTGACGCTGATCCTGAACACGAGCGAGCAGGGCGCCGACGGCGTGCGCGTCCCGCGCATCGTCGATCCCGGCTACGGCCCGGTGATCACCTCGACCGCGCGGATGCCTGACGCCGTCGACGGCGGCGAGGGCCGCGGCTTCTACCTGCAGGACGCCGGCTACCCGCAGCACCTGGCCTGGGTGCTGCACGTGCTCGCCGCGCCCAAGCAGCTCTGGCGCTGGCGCAAGGCGGGCATGTTCCTGGTCAAGAACTGGCTGCAGGGCACGGTCGACACCGACGTGACGGCGCAGCTCGCCGACCTGATGCTGCCGGCCGAGCTGTCGGCCGGCGGGCTGCCGCTGCTCGGCATGGGCCGCGACGTCCCGGACGGCCGCCTGTTCCTGCGCAAGGGCCGGCTCGACACCGACTGGACGCGCCAGGAGTCGGCGCCCTACTTCGCGCGCATGCGCGCGACCTCGCGCCACTTCGCCGACGCGCTCGGCGGCCGCTACATGGACAACCCGCTGTGGTTCCTGCGCCGCGTGATCACCGTGCACCCGCTCGGCGGCGCGCCGATGGGCCGCGACGCCGGCGAGGGCGTCGTCGACGCCTGGGGCAACGTCTTCGGCTATCCAGGCCTGCACGTCGCCGACGGCTCGGTGATGCCCGGGCCGACCGGGCCGAACCCGAGCTTCACGATCGCGGCGCTCGCCGACCGCTTCGCCGACCGCATCATCGACCCCGATCGCCGAGCCGCGGAGGCGGCAGTCTCATGAGCGCAAGCGTCCGCTTCACCGAGGAGATGCTCGGTCACGTCACCTTCGGCGAGACCGACTACGGCCGCGGCGCCGCGCCGGCGCGCGACGGCGCGGCCGCGCTGAAGTTCCACCTGACGATCGACGTCGACGACATGGCGCGCTTCGCGCACGACGCGACGCGCCGCGCGGACGCCGTCGGCTACGTCCAGTGCGAGGCGCTCGGCGGCCGGCTGCCGGTCGAGCGCGGCGTCTTTCACCTGTTCGTCGACACGCGGCCGGGCGAGAAGCGGATGCTCTACCGGCTCTGGTTCCGCGACGCCGTCGACCATCCGCTGACGCTCTCGGGCTACAAGCTGATCCGCGACGACGCCGGCTTCGACGTCTGGAAGGACACGACGACGCTCTTCACGCGCGTGCTCGAGGGGCACGTGGGCGAGGGCGAGGACGACGCGGCGGCGGTCATCGCCTCCGGGATCATCCGCATCCGCGTGCGCGACTTCGCCAAGCAGCTGACGACCTTCCGCGCCGGCGGCGACGACGCGCGCGCGAAGGCGGGCGCGCTGGCGCAGTTCGGCGCGATCTTCGTCGGCCAGCTCGCCCAAGCCTACCTGCACAAGGGCCGCCGTGTCCGCGTCGCCTAAGCCGCAGCGGCTCGCGGCCGCGGCGAAGGCGGGCCGCGGCGGCTCCGGTCGCACGCGGATCCTCGGCGTGCTCGCCGCCGGCGCGGTCGTGACCGTCTTCGGCGCCGAGCTGACGCGCGTCTGGCGGCTCGGGATGCTGCCGCGCAGCCGCCAGCACGTCAGCGAGGACGAGCGCAAGCCGAAGCCGATCGAGGCGCTGCTGACGCTGCGCGAGGGCTACGCCGTCTCGCGCACGCGCGAGAACGCGCTCTTCAACATGCTCGCGTCGTTCACCGTCGCCTTCGGCGTGACGCGCGGCATCACCTGGACGATCCGCACGCGCGGCGGCATCGGCCCGATCAAGGACGTCGTCGTCGGCGACCGCCACATCCACCACTTCCTGCCCGGCGGCGTGCTCGCGCTGGCCGCCGGCGGCGTCGCGATCGGCATGAAGGGCTCCGAGCTCGACAAGTACCTCGCCTTCCCGTTCGGCGTCGGCGTCGCGCTGGTGCTCGACGAGTCGGCGCTGCTGCTCGAGCTCGACGACGTCTACTGGACCGAGGAGGGCGTGCTCAGCGTCCAGATCGCCTTCGCCGCGATCGCGATGCTGGCCGCGCTCGCCTACCTGATCCGGATGCTGCGGCACTCCGAGGAGCAGGACAGCGAGACCGACTGGGAGCTCGCGGCGAAGGCCTGGGACGACCTGCAGCTGAGCTCCGGCGGCGTCCCCGGGATCGGCCTCTAGCCGCCGCCCGCCGCAACCTTTAGGCGCGGTTCGGTCCTGGTTCGGTACGTTCCACCGGTGTCCCGGTACCGCAATGCGCCGTTGAAGTACGTGCTGTTCGTCGCGAACCTCGCCCCGACGCCGATGCTCGGCGAGCGCGCGACGCTCGACGAGATCCATGAGCGACTGCGCGGCGACCTCCCCGTGCGCGAGGATCTGCGCGACGGCGATCGCGACGTCGCGACGAACGTCGTCGGTGCGCGGTTCGTCGACGCCCGTCGCAGCCGCGCGGTGTCGGTGATGGCGACCGGCATCGCCGTCGACACGACGGACTACGGCGAGTTCACCGGGTTCGTCGAGCTCCTCGCGCTGGCGCTCGCCGCGATCGCGCCGCTCGCGCAGGGACGCGAATGCCGGCGACTGGGTCTGCGCTACGTCGACGAGATCCGCATCCCGGGCGCCCGCCCGGGCGACATCGGCCAATGGCAGGGCTGGATCGACGACGGGCTGCTTCCACCCGTCGCCGTGCGAACGCCGGAGCATGGTGCCCGGCGAGAGGTCGCCGGCGCGCTCGAGGACGTTCGCGCCGGTGGCTTTGGGGTCCGCTTCGCTTGGCATACTGGCGATGGCTACGCGGTTCTCCCCGACGGACCACTCACGATTGACAATCCATGCGAACCCGGACCGTACTTCGCGCTCGACACCGACAGCTACTGGGCCGCCGGCCCGGCTGATCCGGCGCTCACGCTCGCCGACCCAGAGCTGATCGAACGCGTGCGGAGCCTGCACGAGCCGGTTCAGGAGTACTTCGAGATGAGCCTCACGGATCGCCTTCGCGACGACGTCTTCGGCGGTGCGACCGCATGACGACGACTCAGACGACGTCGCCGGTTCGGCAGCTCGAGCCCTCCCCCCTCGCCGAGCGGCTGCTCGAGCGTTCGTTCAATCGGGCTCGTACCCACGGCGAGCATCAGCGCGCGATCACGGCTCATCACGAGCTTCGAGCGGAACGCCTCGACGAGATCGTCGAGGAGCTTCGTGAGCGGGGCACACAGGAGACCCTGGCCGAGCTTCGGCGCGCGGGGCTGCTCTGGAGCGCCGTCGCGCAGATCGTCGGCGTCACGGACACCGCGGTGCGCAAGTGGCGCAAGGGCCAGACGATCGAGGCGACGCACGAGCGCCGGCTTCGGCGGCTCGCGGCGCTGGCGCGCCTCTATCGCGAGTACGTGCCGACGGCGCCGCCCAGCGGGTTCGGCGAGTGGCTCGACACCCGCGTCGTCGAGCCGTTCTCGGCCACGCCGCTGCAGCTGCTCGCGCTCACACGGAATGCGGCGTCGGTCGAGCTCCAACCGCTGCTCGACTGGATGCTCGAGCACGAGGACCGCGGCCACGGCGAGGCGCTGCTCGATCGCTACATCGGCACGAGCTGGCGCGACGAGGCGCGTGAGGAGCAGCGCTTCCGGATCGTCACGAACGCCGCCGGCGAGCGCGTGCTGCTCGTCGACGAGTAGGCGATGGCGGCGGCGGACGAGCCGTCATTCGAGGCCGACGTCTACGAGACGCTCGCGGCCTGCGACGTCGACGAGGAGCCGCCGCCCTATCAGCGCTGCGGCGCCGCGAGCCAGCGCAGCGCGCGCAGGCCCGGGCGGATCAGGTACTCGCCGCCGCGCAGGGTCGTGAAGGTCGGCAGGCCGCCGAGCACGACCGGGCGCTGCGGCGCGCGGGCCTGGATCACCATGCGGCCGCCGCCGTCGGCGTGGTTGCCGATCAGCGGGTCGCGGTCGTCGCCGACGCCGAACGGGTCGCCGTCGTCGACCCAGCGGCTCTGGATGACCTCGAACTGGCGCTCGATGTCGGCCTGGTAGCACTTGAAGACGAGGCCGCGCTCGATGCCGTCGTCTTCTGTCGCGTCCGGCGCCAGCGGCGGGCCGTAGGAGCGGCCGCGGCGGATGATCCGGTGGCGGTCCGAGAGCTTGCCGTCGAAGAAGCCGTCGTGGTCGCGCGGGTTGGCGCGGCGGATGTGCGCGCCCATCGGGCAGCTGACGCCGTCCGGGTCCTGGCTGTAGCGGAAGTCGTTGACGCGCAGCGGGTCGTCGGCGATCGCGGCGTCCGGGCCGTGCGGCGAGGCGATCAGCGGCGTGCCGTCCTGCCAGCGGCCGACCAGCTTGGCCGCCAGCGTCGCCGGGTCGTGCGCGCTGCCGGCGACCTCGCGCAGGTAGGCGCGCAGGCGCTCCGGATGCATCTGCAGCTTGCGGTAGACGACGTAGGTCGAATGGCGGTCGAACGGCGGCGCCGGCGCGACCGGCAGGCCGCCGTCCTCGTCCGCGACGCCGAGCACGAACTCGCCGGGCGCCAGCGCGCGCCAGCCGCCGTCGCGGCCGGGCAGGCCGTCGCCGGGGCGCGGCTCCGAGCCGCCGCCGGCGAGCGCCGGCTGGGCGATCCCGTCCTTGAAGCCGAAGTGGTCGCGGCCGCCGTCGAGCACCTGCGAGCGCTGCTCGTTGACGACCGCGACGGCGCCGCCGACGCCGTCGAGCGCCGCCTGCAGCCGCTCGCGCGAGCGCTCCAGCGCGCCCGCGTCGAGGCCGTAGAGCGAGATCAGCACGTGCGCCTCGCCGCGGCCGAGCCCGGCCTCCCAGCGCGCGGGCGCGCTGGCGCCGCGGTCGCCGAGCAGGTCGGCGCGCGCCGCCATGCCGTCGCGGAACTCCTCCGGGAAGGTCGCCAGCAGCGAGCGCTCGACGCCGAGCGCGGCCAGCCCGGCGTAGCTGAAGCTGACGTTCAGCGTGCTCTCGGGTGCGCCGCCGAGCCACGGCTGCGCGCTCGTGACCCGGTCGACGACGGCGCGCAGCAGCTCGCGCCCGCGCGCGGCGTCGTCGACGCGCACGAAGACGTAGCTGCCGACCGGGTGCGTGTAGCCGCGCAGCAGGTTGCCCTGCAGGTCGCCCTCGTCGATCGCGGTGCGCGCGCGCCGGGTGCGGCGCGGCAGGCTCATCGGCCGCCCGCCATCAGCGCGCGGAAGGCCGCCTGCAGCGCGGCGTCGTCGAGCGTGCGCGACTGCTCGACGAGCGCGCCGAAGCCCTGCTGGACGCGCAGGCTCTCCTGCACGTCCTGGACGCTCGCCCCCGGCCACGGCGTCAGCACGTAGCCGTTGTCCTTCTTGTGCGCGAGCACCCAGGCGGCGAAGGCCGCCGGATCGGCCGCGCCGGGATAGCCGCGGCAGGCGCCGAAGATCGCGTCGACCTGCGCGCGCTCGACGCGCTGGGCGAGCTCGCGCAGCAGCGGCTCCGGCTTGCCGTCGAGGCTGGCCGTGAAGATCAGGTAGCTCTGCTGCAGCGTCTCGGGGACCTGCGGCGGGCCCTGATAGACGAGGTCGCGGATCACGTGCGCCCGCGAGAAGTGCAGCGCCGGCAGCACCGCGAGCGGGCTCGCCAGCGGGTCGAGGCCGAGCAGGTGCGCCTCCAGCTCGTCCTCGCGGCCGGGCAGCAGCGGCAGCAGCGTCGTCAGGCCGTAGGCGCCGCCGTAGGCGTTCGGGTCGGTCTGCGTGACGATCCGGAGCGTGTCACGCAGCGTGGCCAGGCTCGCGCGGCTCATCAGAGGTGCAGCTGCAGGTCGGCGACGGCGGCGTCGAAGGCGGCGCGGAACTGCGCCGGGCTCAGCGAGCCGGACTCGGCGGCGAGCCGCTGCAGCCGCTCGCGCGCCGGCAGCGCCGAGAGCGTCATCTTCACGCTCGCCTGCGGGTAGGCGGAGTGGTAGTGGCCGCCCTCGAGGCTGTTGGCGGCGATCCAGCGCTTCAGCGGCTCCGCCGGCGGCGGCCCCGGGAAGGCGAAGCCGCGCCCCCAGATGACGCGGATGTCCTTCGGGATGACATACGCGAAGGCGTCGATGTACTGGCGCCAGGGGATGTCGAAGTTGCTCTCGAAGAAGAGGTACGTGTACCGCTTCCTCTCATCTGGAGCGAACTCGCGGAACAGCGCCCAGCGCACGTAGTAGATGAACTTGAACTGGAGGCTGTGATCGCGGAAGTAGGTGTGGTAGCGCGCGCTGCGCATGATGAACCACACCAGCGGCACCCAGAACGGCCGGATCGGCGTCAGCAGCGTCAGCGCGCGGGCGCGCCCGGCGACGTTGCCGGGCCGCTCGTCCGCGCTCTCGGGCGTCGGCGCGGCGGGCTGGGAAGCGGTCTCGACGGCCATCGGAGGATCACGCTAACCCGCCTGAGATCCGCGCGTCAAGCCCCCGCCGCCGGCGCCGCGAAACTTTCCCCATCGCGCTCGTGCTCTCCGGTACGTTCGCTCGAATGAGCACGACGACGCAACCCGATAACGCCGCCACGGCCACGAGCGCGCCAGCGTCTTCGCGCTCGCGTGACGCCGGCGCGGTCGAGCTGGTCCGCTTCCTCTCGAACCCGCTCACCTACCTGGACGCACTGCGCGAGGACGGGCGCGACGTCGTGCCGTTCAAGCTCGGCAACCTGCCGGCGCACCTCGTCACCAAGCCCGAGCTGCTCAAGCTCGCGATGTTCAACGAGGACTGGCCGCCGATCTCGCGCGGGCGCCTGATGGGCCTGCAGAAGTGGTACACGGAGGGCCTCTTCCTCAGCTACGGGCCCGAGCACCACCGCCAGCGCGACGAGCTCTGGAAGCCGCTCTTCCTCGACCCGCAGATCACGCGCATCGCGGTCGAGCGCACGCGCCGCAAGGCCGACTCGTGGGTCGAGGGCCAGCCGATCGAGATGTACAAGGAGCTGCGCTCGCACTGCTGGGCGATCGACTGGCAGGCGCTGACCGGCACCGACCTCGACGCCGCGCCGGACCTGCTGGAGGCGCTCGGGCTGGGCGTCGAGGCGCTGGCCTGGCTGGTGCTGCCGTTCGGCCCCGCGCGCTGGAACTGGCCGCTCCCGCAGAGCCGCAGGACGCGTGAGGCCAAGCGCAAGCTGGACTCGGTGATCGCGCTGATGATCGCCGAGCGGCGCACGCGGCCGACGCCCGAGGGCGAGCCGGCCGACCTGCTGACGCAGCTCGTGCGGGAGGCCGACGCGGACGGCTCGATCACGACCGACGAGCAGATCCGCGCGACCTTCAAGATGTGGTTCGGCGCCGACCAGCTGCACGCGCTCTTCACCTGGACGCTGCACCTGCTGGCCGAGAGCCCGGACGTCGAGACGCGCTGGCATGCCGAGCTCGACGCGGTGCTCGGCGACCGCGAGGTGCGCGAGGAGGACATCCGCAACCTGCCCTACACGGTGCAGATCATCCACGAGTCGATGCGCGTCTTCCCGCCCGTCTGGGGCTTCTTCCGCCAGATGACGGCGGACTACCGGCTCGGCGACGAGCTGATCCCGAAGGGCCACCTGATGGGCATGAGCCCGTGGGCGACGCATCGCGACGGCCGCTACTGGCCGGACCCGCTGCGCTTCGACCCCGAGCGCTGGGCCGAGGGCGCGACGCGCCCGCCGGAGCTCTCCTACTTCCCCTTCTCGGGCGGCCCGTACCAGTGCCACGGCCGCGGCCTGGCGATGAAGGAGGCCGTGCTGATCCTCGCCACGCTCGGCCAGCGCTGGTCCTACCGGCCCGCCGGCCCGGAGCCGAAGCCGTCGGCGACCTGGGCGACCGAGCCCAAGCGCGGCGCGCGCTTCAAGCCGGTCCCGCGCGCCTGACGACCACCGCGGAGCGCCCGGCGACGCGTCGGGCGCTCGACGCGGCTCGTTCCCCTGCCGCGGGACCCGAAAGCGACGCTCGCCGGCCCCGTACCCATCTGCGATCCTGCACCACTCATGTTGAGCGGGGCAACAGTGCGGAGGCGGACGTGAAACGGCAGGCAGCGATGGTCTCGGGAGCTCTCGTGGCGGCGGCATTGGCGGCTGCCGCCCCGCGCATGCGGTGGATCTGACGGTCACGAGCGCGCAGGACGCCGGGCGCCGGCACGCTGCGGGCGGCGATCGCCGCCGCCGCGGCGGCGCAGGGCGACGACCGGATCCTCTTCTCGCCGCTGCTGGCCGGCTCGACGATCGCGCTCAGCTCGCCGCTCGTCGTCGCCGACGGCTCCGGCGCGCTGACGGTCAACCCCGCCGGCGCCACGCAGGTCGATGACGTGACGATCGACGCCGGCGGCGACGGCGCGCTGCTCGACGTCCAGAGCGGCGACCTGACGCTCGACGGCCTGACGCTCGCCAACGGCCGCGGCGACGCCGGCGCCAGCGGCGGCGCGACGACCGGGCAGGGCGGCGACGCCGGCACCAGCCCGATCTTCGTCGAGCAGGGCGCGGCACTGACGCTCGAGCGCTCGACGGTCCGCGACAGCCGCGGCGGCGCCGGCGGCGCCGGCGGCAGCGCCGGCGGCACCGGCCAGCCATTCGCGCCCAACCACAGCCTGTACGCCGGCGGTGGCGGCGGCGGTGGCGACAGCGCGCTGCTGGACGCCGGCACGCTGACGATCCGCGACAGCACCCTGCGCGGCAACCGCGGCGGCGCCGGCGGCGGCGAAGGCGCCGAAGTCGCCGGCAGCACGACCTACGTGCTCGGCGGCGGCGGTGGCGGCGGCATCGGCGGCACCATCGGCCTCCCCAACATCGGTGGCGACGCCGGCTTCGGCGGCAGCGGCGGCAGCAACGCCACGCACGCCGGCGGGGGCGGGCCGCTTCGGCGGCGGCGGTGGCGGCGGCCGCGGGGACGGTGCCGGCGGCGCGGGCAGCGTCGGCGGCGGCGCGATCGTCGCCGGCGGCGACGTGAGCGTGATCAGCACGATCCTCGCCGGCAACAGCGACGACGACACGCTCGTCAGCGACTGCCGCGGCACGATCGCCGCCGGCATCGCGAACCTGCCGCAGCGCCCAGATCACCGGCAGCCTGCGCCTGCCCGGCAGCCACCGCCGCTGGATCCTGAAGTCCACCGCGCACAGCATCCCCGCGCACCGGCTCGTCCGCCTGCGGATGCCGACCACGCTCGCGCTGCGCCGCGCCGCACGCCACGTCCTACGCCACCACCGCGGCGCCAAGATCGCCCTCAACGTCGCCGTCACCGTCAAGGCCGCCGGCACCAGCACCACCACGCACCGGACCTTCACGCTGAAGGCCCGGCCGCTCGTCAAGAAGCGCCGCTAACGCGCGACGAGCGTCGGCTCTGAGGACTCGTCCGGCGGCGTCGCGGCGCCGCCGGACGACTCGAAGTCCACGTTCGGCAGGATCCGGTCGAGCCACTTCGGCACCCACCAGTTGAGGTCGCCGAGCAGCTCCATCGTCGACGGCACGAGGATCAGCCGCACGATCGTCGCGTCGAGGAAGATCGCCGCGGCCAGGCCGACGCCGATCTCCTTGACCTGCGGCAGCCCCGTCAGCGCGAAGATCGCGAAGACGAAGACCATGATGATCGCGGCGCTGGAGATCGTCTTGGCGCTGTCGGCGAGCCCGCCGGCGACGGCCGCGCGGTTGTCGCCCGTCTCGTGGTAGCGCTCCTTGATGCGCGAGAGCAGGAAGACCTCGTAGTCCATCGAGAGGCCGAAGACGATCGCCAGCAGCAGCGGCGGCGTCAGCGCGTTCACGAAGCCGCGCGCGTCGTAGCCCGTGAGGCCGTCGAACCAGCCGTACTGGAAGAACATCACCAGCACGCCGTAGGCCGCCGCGACCGACAGCAGGTTCATCAGCACGGCCTTCAGCGGCAGGATCACCGAGCGCAGCACCAGCAGCAGGATCAGGTAGCTGAGCACCATCACGAACAGCGCGACCTTCCAGAGCGAGCCCGAGACGAGGTTCGAGAAGTCGTGGTCCTGCGCCGCCGCGCCGCCGACGTCGACCGCGGCGCCCGGCAGCAGCCGCGACGGCCCGGCCGGCGCGCGCAGGCGCTTGACGAGATCCCAGCTGGCGCCGCCCTCCGGGTTGCTCGCCGACAGCACCTGGACGTACGCCGCGTGCCCGTCGCCGGAGATCGCCGACGTCACCGGCGCCGGGTGCCCGGGCGCCGGCCGCGCGACGCCGGGCAGCTGCGCGACGCGCGCCTCGTAGCGCGCCAGCGCCGCCCGGTCGACCGGCCGCGCGCCGAAGTCGGCGACGATCTGGATCGGCCCGCCGGCGCCGACGCCGAGCGCCTTGCCGGCGAGGTCGACGCCGACCTTCGTCTCGTAGCTCGCCGGGAACTGCGCGACCGCGCTCGTCCCCCAGTTCAGCGACAGCGCCGGGATCGCGATCGCCAGCATCGCGACGGTCGCGGCGACCGCGAAGGCCACCGGCCGGCTCATCAGCGTGGCCGTCCAGCGCGTCCAGAACGGCGTCCGCGGCGCCGCGCCCGGCGCCGGCGCGCGGCGCAGGAAGGCGAGCCGCGCGCCGACCCAGCGCATGATCGCGCCGCGCTCGGCGACGCGCCGGCCGAGCAGCGCGATCAGCGCCGGCAGCAGCGTGACGGCGCCGAGGATCGCGAAGGCGACGACGACCATCGCGCCGATCGCCATCGAGTGCATCGTCTTCGAGTCGACGAGGAACAGGCCGGCGACCGAGATCAGCACGGTGACGCCCGAGAACGCGACAGCCAACCCGGAGGTGCGCATGGCGGTCCTCCGCGCCTGCTCGTGGCTGGCGCCCTTGTGGATCTCCTCGCGGAAGCGCGCGAGCACGAACAGCGAGTAGTCGACGGCGACGCCGATCCCCAGCATCGAGGCCATGTTGGTCACGAAGACCGACATCTCGACGGCCTGCGAGAGGAAGTAGATCGCGGCGCCGGTCAGGATCACCGAGACGAAGCCGAGGCTGAGCGGCAGCAGCGCCGCCGCGATCGAGCCGAAGACGATCAGCAGGACGATGAAGACGACCGGGAAGCCGGCCTCCTCGGCCGACTGCAGGTCCTCCTTGGAGAGGTCCTGCATGCCGGCCCAGAGCGCCTGCTGGCCGACCAGGTGGATCGGCACCGCGGCGCCGTCCTGGTGCAGGATGTCGAGCTTCTTGCGCAGCTTCGCGGCGGCGTCGATCGTCTCGTCGGTCGTGCCGTCGACGGCGAGCGTCAGCAGCACGATCGGCTGCCCGGCCTGCGAGCGCGCGTAGGCGACGTTGCGCGGCGGCAGCGAGACGCTCGCGACGCCGCGCGTCGCCGCGGCCGCCTTGGCGATCGCGGCGTTCAGCGCCGCGGCGTCGCGGCGCCGGTTGTCGAAGACGAAGATCAGCGGCTCGGTCTGGACGCCCGGGAAGCGCTTGATCGCGCCCGAGACCGCCTGCGACTGCGAGCCGGGCACCTCGAAGCCGCCGGCCGTCAGGTGCTTGGTCTGCTGCATCGCGAACGGGATCGACGCCAGCAGCAGCACGACCCAGATCCCGAGGACCAGTCGGCGCTTGCGCGAGACGACGCCCTCGAGCCGGTCCATGGCAGCCTGCATGTGCGCTTTCTAACCGACCCGGTGGCGCGCGTGGGAATTTCTGCAGGCCCGCACCAGCCTTGCATTCGCGCCCCGCGCACGGGTAGAACAGGCACGCTGAGCCATGCCGAGGAGGACGTGATGGAGCCCGCCGCAGCATCAGACCCGCCGGCCGCGCGCGAGCGGCTGCCGCGCGGCGAGGTGCGCAACGTCCGGACCTCCGACGGCACCGAGGTGCGCCTGACGCGCTACCGGATGGGCGACAAAGGCCCGCTCGTGCTGGCGCCCGGCTACGGCAACGCGGCGCGCGCGTTCGCCGTCGACACCGTGCCCAAGAGCTTCGTCGCCTACCTCGGCGAGCACGGCTACGACGTCTGGCTGCTCGACTACCGCGCCAGCCCGGACCTGCCGTCGAGCTGGTCGCAGTTCACGGTCGACGACATCGCCACGCGCGACTGGCCGGCGGCGATCGAGGAGGTGCGCCGCGCGACCGGCGCCGACAGCGTCCAGGCGATGGGCCACTGCGTCGGCGGCCTCTCGCTGTTCATGGCGATCGGCGCCGGCATGCCGGGCCTGCGCTCGGCGACCTTCTCGGCGCTCGCCGGCCACCCCGTGCCGACGCTCGGCAACAAGCTGCGCGCCGGCCTGCGCATGGCGACGCTCTTCAAGGCGCTCGGCATCGACGGGCTGAACACCGACTACGACCCGCGCGCGCTGCCCGACAAGGCAGTCGAGGCGCTGATGCGGGCGCTGCCGTTCCGGCACGTCTACGACAGCCCGACGGCGCGCCGCATCTACTTCGTCTACGGCGACGTCTATCGCTATGAGAACATCGACGAGCCGACGATGGAGCGCGCCGTGCCGGCCTTCTTCGGCAACGGCAACATCACCTTCTTCGAGCACATCTCGCTGATGATCCGCGCCGGCGAGGCGCGCGCCGCCGACGGCGCGAGCGACTACCTCGCCGAGCTCGGCCGCTTCGCGCTGCCGATCGCCTTCATCACCGGCGAGCACAACCGGATGTTCGTCCCGCACGGCCTGCAGCGCAGCTACGACCTGCTGCGCGCGGCCAACGACCCCGGCCTCTACCGCCACCACGTGATCCGCGACTACGCGCACCTGGACCTCTGGCTCGGCAGGCAGGCCGAGCGCGACACCTTCCCGACCGCCCTCGCCGAGCTGGAGCGCCACAACTGACATGAGCACCACCGCCGACGACCCCGCCGAGCACGCCGCCGCCGACCACGCCGGGCTGCGGGACTTCCTCAGCTACTCGTTCGCCGACGCGATCCAGGACCGCCGCACGCGCCGCGTCGCGCAGGGCGTCTCGCTCGAGGGCGGGCCGCTGAGCTACACGAGCGAGAACGCGCCCTCGCCGCTCTCACCGCTCGAGGAGGCGATCCTGATCGCCTCGACCAGCGTCACCGGCGCCGTCATGCACGACGGCCCGATCGACCGGCCGAACGGCAACAAGGAGCTCGGGACGATGTTCCTCGAGGTCGCGGGCCGTGCCGGCTCGAGCGCCGACAACGCGCAGGCGACCTCGATGTTCATGATCAACGACGAGGGCATCTGGCTGATCGAGCGCCCGCGCGGCGAGCAGGCGGTCGACCTCTTCACGCAGATCCCGCCGCGCTGGGAGGACCGCACGGAGGACGACTGGATCTCGTTCGCGAACGCCGTCAAGCGCAAGGTCTACGACGGCCGCTTCGAGTTCCCGCGCGAGTGGCCGTACTACCTCGGCTGGAACGGTCAGCACTCGAACGCGCCGGGGACGACCTGCTTCTTGCCGATCGTCGACAACACGCGCCAGTACATCAACGTGCTGCTGATCCTGCTCTCGGAGCCGCACGGCAAGGCGCCGCTGTTCGTCGACGACTGGAGCGCGTTCAAGCCCAAGAGCGCGATGGACTGGGCGGCCTGGGCGGCGGCGAAGGTCGGCCTCGTCGACGCGATCCCCTACCAGCCGATCGGCGGCATCAAGCGCGCCCGCGGCGGCTTCGTCACGCAGGACACGCCGGCGCCGCTCGGCCAGATCGCGACCGCGCGGACCGACTACGAGGCGCACTTCCTGCTGCAGAACCTGATGCTGACCGGCGAGGCGCTGCGGCTCGGCGGCTGGGTCCACGGCGCGCCGATGATCCCGCACATCTGGAAGCGCGACCCCGCCAACGGCATCCTCGGCCTCGGCTTCCGCGAGTACTCCGCCAAGCCGTCGACCTCGCGCTGGAAGCGCTGGCCGCCGGTGCCGGCGTCGCAGCTGAACTACGTCGGCATCGACGGCGTGCTCGAAGGCCTCTGCCCGCCCTACGTCACCGACATGGACGCGGCGGTCGACCAGGTGCTGGAGGAGAAGTTCGGGCCGAACGGCACCTACGTGAACGCGAAGGTCTTCGCGCAGGCCTACAAGGACGAGGCGCTGGCCGCGACCTACATGCGCAACGCCGGCCACCCGCCGGCCGAGGGGATCGAGTACACGAAGGAGATCTGCCGCTACCTGGTCGAGACCTACGGCCGCTTCCCCGCGCACACCGACGCCTTCTACCTGCCCGGCATCTGGGTGCAGTTCTCGCACCTGGAGACCGAGTACTACGAGCGCTTCGCGAACCCGCGCCACGCCCGCCGGCAGGTCGAGGGCAAGCGGATCTGGAAGCGCGGCTAGCTGCCTGACGCGCCGGTCGCCGTCGCCGCCTCGGACGACGGCGCGGCGCCCGGCGGCGCCGGCGCGTCGGCGAGCGACCAGAGCACGACCTTCGCGACGCGCCCGCGCACCTCGGCCTCGCCGACCGAGACGAGGTCGCGCACCTCGCGCACCAGCCGCGCGCGCGTCGTGTCGGCGATGTAGAGCTGATACGGCGTGCCCTTGGTCATGCCCTCCAGCCGCGCCGCGGTGTTGGTCGTGTCGCCGAGCGCCGTGTACTCGAGCCGGCGCTCGGAGCCGACGTTGCCTGACATGACCGGCCCGGAGTTGAGGCCGATGCCCATCTTGAAGCCGGTCTCGTGCAGGCCCTCCTCGCGCAGCCAGGCGTTGAAGCCGCTCATCCGGGCGAGCATCTCGCGCGCCGCGGCGAGCGCGCGGTCGGCGTGGTCCTCCTGGCGCAGCGGCGCGCCGAAGACGGCCATGATGCCGTCGCCCATGTAGGCGACGAGCGTGCCGCCGTGGTCGAGGATCGCCTCGCTCATCGCCGTCAGGTAGCGGTTCAGCGCCTCGATCACGCGCTCGGGCTCGAGCGACTCCGAGAACGACGTGAAGCCGCGCAGGTCCGAGAACATCACCGTCGCCTCGCTGCGCACGCCGCCGAGCCGCACGCCCTCGGCGTCCTTGAGCACCTGGTCGACGACCGCCTCCGGGACGAAGCGGGCGAAGGCGTCGCGCGCCTGCTCGCGCTCGAAGGCGACGGTGATCGCGTGGATCGCGCCCGTCGCCAGCAGCGCCAGCACGCCGGCGATCAGCGCGTAGACGACGCTGACGATGCGACCGCCATCGAACGCCAGCTGCGCGCCGACGAGCAGCGCCGCGATGCCGAGCAGGCCGACGCCGAGCGCGAGGAAGATGCGCGTGCGCAGCGCGACCAGCGGCGCCAGCACGGCCAGCGCGACGACCAGCAGCACGTCGAGCCAGCCGGGGCCGTCGCGCAGCGGGAAGCCGGCGAGCGCCGTCGCGATCCCGTTGGCGTGGATCTCCGGCCCCGGCATCAGCACGTCGCCGGTCGTCGAGGTCGGGTGGATGTCCTGCAGGTTCGACGCGCTGGCGCCGACGACGACGACCTTGCCGCGCACGGCCGCGGCCGGGAAGCGGTTCTCGTAGACGTCGAGGAAGCTCAGCGACCGGTAGCTGCCGGGCGGCCCGGCGAAGTCGATCCAGGCCGAGCGGCCCGGCGGCGGCGCGATCTTGTGGCCGACGAACAGGCTCGCCGCGGCCATGTCGAACGACGGCACGCCGTTCTTGACGAAGACCATGCGGCGGTCACGGCCGTCGACGTCGAACGGGTAGGCGGAGAAGGACGCCTCGGCGCGACTGTAGGCGAGCCCCTCCGGCCCGCCGAAGATGTCGTTGCGGCCGTGCGGGCCGACCTCGGTCGTCGCCAGCACGACGCGGTGCGGGCCGGCGTCGCGGACGGAGCCGATCAGCGCATTGTCGGCCGCCTCGTCGCCGCTCGGCTCGGTGAACTGGACGTCGTAGGCGATCACCTTCGCGCCGGCCTTGACGAGGTTGTCGATCACCTTCGCGTGGTAGGTGCGCGGGAACGGCCATTCCAGCTGATTGCCGTGCTCGTCCTTGACCGTGAAGGTGTTGCTGTCGATCGCGACGATCGCGACGTCCGGGTTCGGCTTCTGCGCGCCGCGGACCGAGAAGCGCTCGTTGACGGTCGACAGGTCGGCGCGGTGCAGCAGGTCGGTCGCCTGCGCGGCGACGGTGAGCGCCGCGATCGCCGCCGCCGCGATCAGCAGCATCGTCGTGCGCAGCCGGCGGCCGCGGCGGTTCACGTCAGCCCCACGAGGATCGCGACGAGGCAGAGCGAGAGCACGTGGAAGGACTGGTCGACCTGCGCCGCCAGGCCGGTGTTGAGCCCGTCGGCGTGCTTGACGCGCGCCAGGTACAGGCGCACGACGCGGCCGTCGTCGACGACCAGGTGCGGCAGGAAGATCAGCACGCCGGCGAGGATCGCGACGCCGGCGCTGGTGTGGCTGCCGACCCAGACGAGCGCCGGCACGAAGGCCAGCGTGTACGTGCTCACGTGCGTGACGAGCGCGCGCCGCGCGACCGGGTCCGGGCCGAGGCCGCCGCGCTTGTGCACCGCCTGCCAGTCCGTCTGCAGCAGGTAGTCGCCCACCATGTGGGCGACCAGGAAGCCTGCGAACCAGTAGACCCACGTCACGACGCTCGCGATCGTCTTGCAGCCGCGACGCCGCTGTCAAGTCGCCCTGGACGGGCGATCAGCGGCGCTCGTGCGCCGGGCCGCGGCGCACGGCGACGCCGCGGGCCGCGGGAGGCCGGCGCGGCGCGTGGCCGCCGCACTAGGATCGGCGCCGCGTGGACGGCTTCGGGCTCGAGAACCTGCCCTATGGCGTGCTCGCGCCGCGCGCGGGCGGCGCGCCGCGCTGCGTCGTCCGCTACGGCGAGCGGGCGGCCGACCTCGACGCGCTCGCGCGCGCCGGCGCGCTCGGCGCGCTGCCGGACGGCGTCTTCGCCGGCCCGACGCTGAACCCGTTCCTGGCGCTCGGGCGGCCGGCCTGGGAGCGCACGCGCGAGCGGCTCGCGGCGCTGCTGGCGGCCGGCACGGCGCCGCTGCTCGAGCTGGCCGAGCACGAGCCGCGGCTGCCGGTCGCGGTCGGCGACTTCGTCGACTTCTACTCCTCGCTCGAGCACGCCGGCAACCTCGGCCGCCTGTTCCGCCCCGGCGCGCCGTCGCTGCTGGAGAACTGGCGCGCGCTGCCGGTCGGCTACCACGGCCGCGCCGGCACGATCGTCGTCTCCGGCACGCCGATCGTGCGCCCGCACGGCCAGCTCGGCCCGAGCGAGGACGGCGCGCTGCGCTTCGGCCCGAGCGAGCAGCTCGACGTCGAGCTCGAGCTCGGCTTCGTCACCGGCGCCGGGCCGCAGCCCGGGCGGCCGATCGCGACCGCCGACGCGCGCGAGCACGTCTTCGGCTTCGTGCTCGTCAACGACTGGAGCGCGCGCGACCTGCAGCGCTGGGAGTACCGGCCGCTCGGCCCCTTCCTCGGCAAGTCGTTCGCGACCTCGATCGCGCCCTGGATCGTGCCGCTGGCGGCGCTCGAGCCGCGGCGCGTCGCGGCACCCGCGCAGGACCCGCCGCCGCTGCCGTACCTGCGCACCGACGGCGACTGGGCGCTCGACGTGGCGCTCGAGATCGAGCTCGACGGCCGCGTCGTCAGCCGCACGAACGCGCGCGGGCTCTACTGGACGTTCCCGCAGCAGCTCGCGCACGCGACAGTCAACGGCGCCTCGATCCGCGCCGGCGACCTCTTCTCCTCCGGCACGATCTCCGGCGCCGAGCCGGGCAGCGAGGGCTCGCTGATCGAGCTCGGACTGCCGTTCCTGCGCGACGGCGACACGGTCGTCCTGCGCGGCCGCGCCGGCGCGGTCTCGCTCGGCGAGGTGCGCGGCACGATCGTCGGCCGCTGAGCGAGTACTCAGCGGCGGCGCGCAATCGCGAAGCTGCGGCTGGTGGCGTCGTAGGGGACGCCACCGCTGCGCAGCGCCGGCACGAGCAGCTGCAGGCGCAGCGTCGAGTGCGCCGGCAGCGGGCGCGAGCTGATCGTCGTCGTCTTGCGCGCCTTGACGGTGCGCGAGCGGACCTGCACGTGGCAGCGCTTGACGCAGTGGCGCAGGCGCCAGCGCAGCTTCAGCCGCTTGCCGGCGAGCACGCGCGCCGCGTGCAGCTGGACGGCGTAGCGGGCGCCGGCGAGCGCGCGCACGCGGCCGAGCGTGACGAGCGTGCTGGCGCGGCCGTGCGCGATCCAGGCGACGCAGACGTTGGCCGCGGCGTAGCTCGCGTACTCGCTCGTCGCGAGGCAGACGTGGTAGCTGCCGGGGTGCAGCGCCGGCACCTTCTTCGGCGCGGTCGCGGCGCTGAAGCGCAGGGTCTTGGCGACCTTCTTGGCGCGCGTGAAGGTCAGCGTCAGCGGCACCGGCGCGCCGGCACCGGCGTGCAGCGCGCCGCTCGGCTCGATCGCCAGCGACAGCTGCGGGTCGATCCGGCCGAGCACCGTGATCGCCGAGCTGCGCCACTGCGTCGTGCCGCCGGCGCTGCTGCCGAGCGACAGGCAGGCGATCGTGCGGCCGGCGTCGCCGTTGGCCGGCACGTAGGTCGCGGCGCCCTGCGCGAGCACCTGGAAGCTGGCGCCGTCGATGAACTCGACGCTGCTGGCGCTCGCGCCCGCCCAGGTCGCCGGCGCGCAGCTGAGCGTGCCGCCGACGTACGGGTAGCCGGAGACGACGGGCGCGCTGACGCCGCGCGGCGCCGGCGCCGGGCTGTCGTCGCCGCCGAGCCAGGCGGCGAGCTCGGGCGTCGTCAGGTCCGTGTAGCCGCTCAGCGTGCCGGCGCCGCAGGCGCCGCCGACGAGCTGGTCGAGCACGGCGACCAGCCGCGGGCGCGCGTCGAGCGTGACGGCGCCGGCGCCGCTGTCGCCCGGGCAGCCGGCGCCGTCGGTCGCGATCGCGCAGAGCGCCGACGGCACGCCGCCGTAGCACTGGGTCGGCTGCAGCACGGTCTCCTGCAGCACGTGCTCGCCGCCGCCCCCGTCCTCGTCCTCGCCCTCGCCGTCGCCGCCCGGCAGCGACGACGGACCCCAGCCGACGACCTGCAGCGGCGCGCCGACCGGCGCGCCGTCGCCGGCGCCGGCGACCGCGACCGGCCGCACGCCGGCGGTCAGCGTCAGCGGCGCTGAGAGCGTCAGCAGCGCCACGTCGTCGCCGGCGCCCGGCGGCAGGTAGCCGGGGTGCACGCGCACCGCCGTGACGCGGCGCTGCTGCGCCAGCGGCGAGCCGGCCGTCGTCGCGCCGGCCTCGATCCGGTAGCCGGCGAGCGGCCAGCTGGTGTGGCCGGCGGCGTCGACGAACGTGCAGTGCGCCGCCGTCAGCACGTGCGTGGGGTCGACGATCGAGCCGCTGCATTGGCTGCGCAGGCTGCCGCTGCTGGCGACGATCCGCACCGACCAGGGCGCCTGCGCCGGGTCGCCGACCTGCGTGCCGCCGGCGGCACGCGCCTGGCTCGCCGCCGGCGCGCAGAGCAGGACGCCGGCCAGGATCCAGACGGCGAGGAGCGCCGCGCGCGCCACCGTCAGGCTCGCTAGGCGCCGGCGCGCCGCTGGCGCCAGATCTGCTGCGCGAAGACGAGCACGACGAGGCCGATCGTCGCCCACAGCGCGTAGTGCGAGACCGAGTGCGCGACGTCGACCGCGCGCTGCCCGATCGCGTAGCCGAGCGCCGTCAGCAGCGCGATCCAGGCGAGCGAGCCGATCAGGTCGAGGATCAGGAACGTCGACAGCCGCATCCGCGTCCAGCCGGCGGCGGCGTAGATCAGCGGGTTCGGGATCGGCTGGAAGTAGACGACGAGCAGCGCGACCCAGCCGTAGCGCTCGAAGACGCGCTCGATCTGCGCGACGCGCTTGGCGGCCTTCGGGTGGTTGCCGAGCATGAAGTCCAGGCCCGCCCGGCCCCAGCGCCGGCCGGCCCACCAGTAGACCCAGTCGAACAGCATCAGGCCCGGGATCGCCGCCAGCACGGTCACGACCAGCGAGGCCTGGCCGATGCGCGACTCGGCGCCCATCGTCACGATCGCCGAGGTCGAGCCGCGGACGAGCTCGAGGATCACCGGATGCGTGCCGACCAGCGACGGCGTCAGCGGCAGCAGCGCCAGCGAGTAGATGCCGACCGCGGCGATCGCCGAGATCAGGAAGATGTCGACGCGCTCGGCGTTGCCCTCCCAGGGCATCGCCGGCTCGTTCGGGGACTGCGGCGCGGCAGCGTCCTCGCTCACGCCGGGAAGGCTAGCCAGCGGGCGCCGCCGGCAACCTAAAAGCGGCGGCGTCGGGAAGCGCTCACCTCGTCGCCGCGGGCGATCCGAGAAGATGTGGCCGCGATGGAGCACCAGCCGCTGCACGAGGTCGGCGAGGATCCCGACCCGCGCTTCACGTTCGCGAACGAGCGCACCTACCTGGCCTGGAACCGGACGGCGCTGGCCCTGATCGGCGGCGGCCTCGCCGCCGGCGAGCTGCTCAAGTTCGACTCGAACGTCGTGCGGCTGCTGGTCGCGCTGCCGCCGATCGCGCTCGGCGCCGCGCTGGCGGCGCTCAGCCATCGCCGCTGGCAGGCCAACGAGCGCGCGCTGCGGCTCGGCCAGCCGCTGCCGGGCGCCGGGCCGACGCGCGTGCTCGCCTACGCGCTCGCGCTGCTCGGCGTGGCGATCGGCGTGCTGGTGCTGGTCGACGCGATCCATGTCTAGCTTCCGCGAGACCGCCGCCGAGCGGACGCAGCTGGCGCGCGAGCGCTCCGGCCTCGCGCTCGCCGGCGTCGGCGCGCTGCTGCTGAAGGAGCTGACGCCGCTGGCGCTGACCGCCGGCCTGCTCGTGATCGCCTGCGCCGTGCTCGTCTACCTGCACGGCGCGACGCGCCTGCTGGCGCCGATCTCGCTGTTCGCGGCGCTGGCCGCCGCGCTCGTGCTGCTCTGAGCCGCCAGGCGGCCGAGGCGGCCGCTCGTACGCTCAACTGCCGAATGCCGCGTCCGCGTGCCGCCGTCCTCGCCGCCGCCGCGGCGCTCGCCGCCTGGAGCGCCTGGTTCGAGCCGCGGCGGCTGGTCGTGCGCGAGCTGGAGCTCGCGCTGCCGCACTGGCCGCGGCGACTCGATGGGCTGCGCGCGGGCGTGCTCAGCGACGTCCACGCCGGCGTCCCGCACATGGGCCTGCGCCAGCTCGCGCGCGCCGTCGCGGCGCTCAACGCCCGCGCGCCCGACGTGCAGCTGCTGCTCGGCGACTACATCGACACGAGCCAGCCCTGGCGCACGCGCCTGCGCTCGCGCGACGTCGCCGCCGAGCTGGCGGCGCTGCGCGCGCCGCTCGGCACGATCGCCGTGATCGGCAACCACGACTGGCGCCACTCGGCGGGCCGCCGCGTCTGGCTCGAGCTGGCCGCGGCCGGCATCGACGTGCTCGAGAACGCCTCGACGCGGCTCGATGCCGGCGCCCGCGGCGAGCTCTGGGTCGCCGGCCTGGCAGACCTGCGCCATCGCCGCCCGGACGTCGAGCTCGCGCTGGCGGACGTGCCCGCCGACGCGCCGGTGCTGCTGCTCTGCCACGACCCCGACCTGTTCCCGCGCGTGCCGGCGCGCGTCGCGCTGACGCTCGCCGGCCACACGCACGGCGGCCAGGTCGCGATCCCGCTGCTGCGCCGGCGGCTTATCCCGTCGCGCTACGGCGAGCGCTACGCGCGCGGGCTGGTCGTCGAGGACGGCCGCGCGCTGCTGGTCTCCGCCGGGCTCGGCACGGCGACCGTGCCGCTGCGGCTGCTGGCGCCGCCCGAGGTGCTCGTGCTCACTCTGCGCTCGGCGGGGCTGGCGCCTTCGAGACGGCGAACGAGCCGATGACCAGCCAGCGCAGCGGCAGCCGCCGGAAGGTCTCGATCGCCTGGCGCGGCGTGCAGACCATCGGCTGCTCGGGCGCGTTGAACGACGTGTTCAGCAGCACCGGGACGCCGGTCCGGCGGGCGAACGCCGCCAGCAGCGCCGCCAGCTCGGGCGCGTCGCGCTCGGTCACCGTCTGCGGCCGGCAGCTGCCGTCCGCGTGCGTGACGCCGGCCAGCCGGCCGCGCCAGCGCGGCCGCACGGCGCAGACCTCGTTCATGTACGGGCGCAGCTCCGTCAGCTCGAAGAGCTCGAAGGCGCGCGCCGCCAGCACCGACGCCGCGAACGGCCGGAAGCCGTCGCGGTCCTTGATCGTGCGGCTGAGCCGCTGCGCGATCCGCACGCTGCGCGGATCGGCGAGGATGCTGCGCCCGCCGAGCGCGCGCGGGCCGAGCTCCGCCGGCCCCTGGAACCAGGCGACGATCTCGCCCGCGGCGAGCAGCCGCGCGGCGCGCTCGGCGACGTCGCCGCACGGCTCGAAGCGGCAGCCGGCGCGCTCCAGCTCGCGCCGCACGACGTCGTCGCCGTAGGCCGGCCCGGGCCGCGTCGGCGACGGCCGCGGCGCGGCGCCACCGGCGAGCTCGTGCCAGAGCCGCAGGGCGCTGCCGGCCGCGGTGCCGGCGTCGTCGGGCGCGACCGGCACGTAGATCCTGCCGACGCCGCGGGCGCGCCGCAGCGCGTGCACCATGACGGCGTTCAGCGCGACGCCGCCGGTCAGGCAGAGGTCGGGCGCCCCGCTCGCCGCGATCGCGTGCTCGACGACGTGGCGGCTGACGTCGGCGAGCACCGCCTGCGCGCTGGCCGCGAGGTCGGCCGAGCGCTGGCAGTGGCGCCCGCGGCCGCCGGCGGGCGGCGGCCCGAGCAGCGCGCAGAGCCGCGGCGTGTAGAGGACGGCGCCGCCGCGGTGATGCGCGAAGACCGACGTGTCGAGGCGGAAGCGGCCGCCGGGCTCGAGCGTCAGCAGCCGCCGCAGCTCGTCGTACAGGCGCGGCGCGCCGAAGGCGGCGAGGCCCATCACCTTGTACTCGTCGCGCAGCGGCCGGTAGCCGAGGTACTGGGTGATCGTCGCGAAGAACGATCCCAGCGAGTGCGGGTAGTCGACGCTCCAGAGCGGCGTGATCCGCTCGCCGCGCGCGGCGGCGACGAACGTGCTCGCGGCCTCGCCGGCGAGGTCGAGCGAGACGATCGTCGCCGCCTCGAACGGCGACGACAGGTAGGCGCCGTAGGCGTGCGCGTGATGGTGCGGCACGTAGGCGAAGCGCCGGAAGCCGCCGAAGGCGCGGCGCAGGGTCAGCGGCGCGGCGCAGTGCCGCAGCCAGGCTGCCGGCGTCCCGCGCACCGTCCCCTGCGCGCCGAGCAGGCGCAGGCTGCCCGGCAGCGCGCTCGCCGCGACCGCCGCGCGCCGCGGCAGCCCGAGCCACGGGCGCCAGTAGTAGGCGACGCCGTCGAGCTGCTCGAGCGAGCCGCCGGCGCGATCGAGGCAGTGCCGGATCGCCTGGCGCGGGAACTCGCCGGTGTGCTTGCGGCCGGTGAACTGCTCCTCGCGCGCCGCCGCCACGATCACGCCGTCGCGCACGAGCGCCGCGGCGGCGTCGTGGATGAAGGCGTTGAAGCCGAGCACCTGCACGGCGCGGCTCAGAGCGGGTCCGTCAGCACGCGCAGCGACTGCGGCGGCTCGACGCCGGCGCGGTTCGGGCGCGCCTCGACGACGATCTGCAGGCCGTCGCTCGCGGCGAGCGGCAGCAGGTTCTCGGCATCGAGCACGTACTGCGCCGCCGCCAGCGTGCCGTAGGCGGTGTCGACGCCGCCGAGCACGAGCACCGTGCGCCCGCGCGCGAGCAGCCCCCTCAGCCGCAGGCACAGCCCGCGCGCCGCGACGACGCCCTCGTCGTCGTGGACGTCGACGATGCGGTCGGCGACGGTCACGCTGCCGTCGTCGCCGACGCCGACCGCGAGCAGGTGGTCCTCGGCGTCGACGACCGCGACGCGCGTCGCCGCGTTCGCGACGAGCGTCGAGGACCAGTGCAGGTAGCGGCCGCCGAAGCGCTCCCAGGTGCGCTGCATCAGCTCGGCCGTGACGCAGTTCAGGTTCGGGCCGCCGATCGAGATGACGTTCGAGCCGGCGAGGCTGGCGAGCCCGTCGACGTCCTCGGAGGCGACGACGCGCACGGCCGTGCCGTACTCGCGCTCGATGAAGGCCTGCACCTCGTGGCCGGCGACGGCGTCCTGGTAGGGCGTGAACCAGCTCCACTCGTCGCCGTCGACGGCATCGTCGGGCTTGCGCGTCGGCAGCACGATCACCGTGTTCGTCGACAGCGGCCGCCAGAAGCGCGCCAGCGCCGCGCTGCGCGCGCGCCCGACGGCGTTGGTCTGCCACGAGGCGATCGCCAGCGCCAGCAGCGCGCCGCCGGCGAACGAGCTGACGGTGCCGAGGTCGTAGCCGTGAATCCTCAGCACCGCGCCGCCGGTGGTGATGACGACCGACAGGCCGATGCAGAGCGCGAGCCGCCGCGTCGACAGCCCGATCTTGTCGAGCAGCTCCATCGGCGCTACGCCGCGGGCTCGGCTCGATCAGCGATCGATGATCGAAGCGGGTCGAGGGAGCGCTCGGGACGCATCGCGGCGATTATGCCGATCGCCACGTGGCGCCGCACGCCGGCGCCCGTCCGGCCGCTGTCTCAGCCTCAGCCTGAGCCTAAGCCTCGACCCGCTCGAGCGCCAGCACGCGGCGCAGGATCGCGATCGAGGACGCGTAGGTCGAGTCCATGCCGAGGTAGGACAGCCCGCGCGCGCCGAGCGTGCGCGCCTGCGTGTACGGCGTGTCGGAGGCGTAGTGGATGATCCCGAAGTCGATCGGCAGCTTCGCGAACGAGACTGCCTCGCCCTGCGGGTAGCGCTCGGCGTCGGCGATCTCGTAGACGGCGTTGCAGAACGGCCCCGCCTCCATCTCGACGACCGTGTACGCCTCGCGGTAGTAGAAGTCGAGGTACTCGCGGTTCTGCAGGAAGGTCGACTTGACGGTCACCGCGCGCTGGTTGTCCAGGCCCGAGCCGAAGACCAGGTAGGGCGCGATGTCGTCGAAGGAGAAGGCGTTGTCGAGCCAGTAGGTCGAGCCCGAGTGCTCGTCGTGGATCACGCCGCTGATCAGCACGTCGCCGACGTCGGCGTTCAGCGTCGCCGCCTTGCCGAGCACGTAGACGCCGCGCAGCGTGTGATGCGCGACGGCGACCTCGCGCAGGATGTTGTAGGCGGCGAGCCCGAGCGGGTACTCGATGTTGACGATCACCGCGTTCGAGCGCGCGAGCGCGGCGGCGTCGAGCGGGCCGAGCCGCGCGTCGATGCCGGCCGGGTCGAGCTTGGCCAGCTCGATCACCTGCGCGCTGACGCGCAGCGCCGTGCGCGAGGACAGGTGCGTGACGCCGAGCTCGCGCTCCTGCGCGCGCCGGCGGCGCCAGGCCGCGCCGTCCTCCGGCTGGGCCTCGTAGTACAGGCGCGCGGCGTAGAAGAGGAAGTTCTGCCAGGCGCCCGTCGTGCGACCGGCGCGGAAGCGCTCGAGCTCGGCGCGCAGGTAGTCCGGCCCGTCGGCCTCGACGAAGTCGACGATCTCCTGCTCGCCAGCGCCGGCGCCCGCCGTCAGCAGGTTCACGAGCGAGTGCGGGTTCGAGGAGACGAAGTAGATCGGGCGGTCGACGAGCCCGAGCTCGTCCAGCGTCGAGCGGACCGGCGCCCACCAGCGGCGCGTGATCCGCGCGTAGCCGATCTGCGAGCCGCCGAGCATGCGGATGCGCAGGTCCAGCCGGCGCCCGCGGACGGCGTCCAGGAAGCCGCCCAAGCCGCCGTCAGGCCAGGCCTCGCGGAGGCGCTGCCAGTCGTCGGCGGCGCCGCCGAGCGCCGCCGCCAGCTCGTCCGGCTCGGCCGCCGGCGCCAGCTCGGCCGTGCGCAGCAGCACGCGCAGCTTGTTCCACTCGAGCTGATAGGCGACGAGCGTCGGGATCGCGTCGTCGAGGTCCGAGCTGGAGGCCAGCAGCACCGCCAGCGTGCCGCGACCGGAGTCGTACCAGCGGCGCCGCCGCGCCGGCGACTCGACCGCCTGCCACTGCTCGATCGCGCCGACGCCGGCACGCTCGAAGACCTCCGCCTCCTGCCCCATCACGATCACGCTCGCGCGCCAGATCGACGCCGGCAGGCGCCGCAGCGCGTACAGGAAGGCGCCGAGGTCGAGCTGATCCGGCGCGCCGGCGAGCGCGTGCAGGCTCGAGCGCATCGCGGCGTGCGACGGCTCGAGCACGCGCAGCCGCGTCTCGCCGCTGGAGCGCAGCAGCGTCGTGTAGGTGCGCTGGTAGAGCTCGACGCCGTCGCTGGAGACCGCGGCCGCCTCGCGCAGCGAGGCGGGCCCGGCGACGCGCAGGCGGGGGACGGCCATGGGCCGTGACGCTACTACGTGGTCAGCAGCTTCGAGCCCACCCAGTCGGCCGGCCCGGACGTCCCCGGCGGGACGTAGAAGTAGCCGCCGCCGACGGGCGTGATGTAGTCGACCATCGGCTCGGCCGAGAGCCGGTTCTGGATCGTCGCGAACTGGCGCTCGACGTCCTGGTTGTAGGCGACGAAGACGAGCCCCTGGTCGAGCTGGCCGGCCTCGTCGAAGCCGCGCGAGTAGTTGTAGCCGCGGCGCAGGACGCGCTGGTCGGCGGTCGCCCGCGTGCGCGGGTTGGCGAGCCTGATGTGCGCGTCGAGCGGGATCCGCTCGCCCTTCGGGTCGAGGTCCAGGCGCGGGTCCTGGTACTCGCTGCTGCCGCCGAGCGGCGCGCCGCTGTCGCGCGTGCGGCCGATCATGTTCTCCTGCTCGCGCAGGCCGACGCGGTCCCAGAACTCGACGTACATGCGGATCGTGCGGACGACCTGGTAGCTGCCGCCGTCCGGCGTCCAGATCAGCTGCTTGAGCTTCGCCGCGTTGCCGAGGTCCGGGTTGGCGGTGCCGTCGCGGAAGCCGAACAGGTTGCGCTTGGAGCTCTTCGGCGACGGGCCGCGATCGGTGCTCTGGAAGCCGTCGATCTGCCAGCGCAGCGCGAACGTGTCGCGGACCTGCTTCATCAGCTCGCGCAGCGTGTGCACGACGGTGTCGCGGTGGTTGGCCGCGATCTGCAGCAGCAGGTCGCCGTGCGCGCGCGTCGGGTCGATGTCGTCGTTCGGGAACGGCGGCATCCGCGTCAGCCCGGCGGGCTTCTTCGCCGCCAGCCCGTAGCGCGAGTCGAACAGCGACGCGCCGAAGCCGAACGTGACGGTCAGGCCGTCGGGCGCGATGTTGACGCCGAGCGTGCCGGAGTCCAGCGGCGGCTCGTCGACGTCGCCGATCGCGAAGCTGGTGCCCTGCGTCAGCGTGCGCGCCCTCGAGCTCAGCGCCTGCAGGCCCTGGAAGAGGTCGCGCGTCGTCGGCGCGATCGCGTCCAGCGCGACGAACGTCGCCTGGTCGGTCAGCGGCGTCACGATGCCGGCCTGGTTCGGGCCGTCGAACGCGAAGCGCGCGTCGAGGTCCTTCGGTGCGCCGTCGGCGGGCGGGGCGGCCGCGTCGCCGGCGGCGCGGCCGGCGGCGACGCCGCTGGCGGCGACGGCCGCGGCGGCGGATCCGGCGAGGAAGCGCCGGCGGGAGAGCTGCATCGGCTTCACCTGCGCTTGGGCTGGGGGAGCTTGGGGATCACGGGCGGCAGGCTGGTCTCGAGCGCGCCCGGCAGGCCGGCGAGCGCCTCCAGCGACGCGCCGACGCTGCCGTTGAGGCGCTGGCGCTGGGTCGGCGTCAGCTGCGCGAGCGTCGGCAGCGCGCCGTGGTGCGCGCGCTTGAGCGCGTCGAGCTGCCGCTGCAGCCCGCTGAGCCGGTAGTCGACCTGCTGCTGGACGTCGCCGCGGCCGGCCAGCACGCGCGCGAGCGTGCCGACGACGACCTTCGTCGCCTTCAGGCCGTCGTCGGTGGCGGCGACGCCGGCGCCGCTCCAGCGCGCCGCGCGGCCGCTGAGCATGTCGCGCTGCGCGTCCTCGAGGATCTCGTGCGAGCGCGTGGCGTAGGTCAGCGGATCGAGCTCGGCGTCGCGCAGCGCGGACGGCAGCTTGGCGACGTCGGCCTGCAGCTTCGCGGCCCACGGCGCGACGCTCGCGAGCGGCTTGCCGGTCCAGAGCATGTACTCGATCCGGTGCAGGCCGCTGAACTTCGGATCGTCGACGCCGCCCGGCAGGCTGCCGGGGCCGCCGTCGATCGCGACGTCGAGGTCGCCGAGCGCGCCATAGGCGGCGCCGATCAGCAGGTAGTGGTCGTAGGCGGCGGCCCAGGCGCGCTTGGCGGCGGCGCGGTCGCCGCCGGCCAGCGCGCCGCGCAGGGCGCGCACGTCCGTCGCCAGCGCGCGCGCCTGGCGCACGGAGTAGCTCCGGTAGCTGGCGATCGGGGCGGCGAACGCCTTCGGCGCCAGCGGCGTCAGGTCAGGGCGCACGCCGAACGCGGCGCGCGTGCCCTCGATCGCCTCGACGGCGACCTGGTTGGGCTGCTCGTCGGTGCCGACGACGGTGCCGTTCGGCCGCGGCGCCTGCTTGGCGGCAGGGGCGATCGGCGTGTGCTTCAGCAGCGGCGGCTTGTGGTCGCGGTTGACGACGGTCAGCACCACCGCCACGACGATCGCGGCGACCAGCACCGACCCGACGGTGATCAGGCGGGGGCGCGTCACGCCGGCTGAGCCTACGAGCGCCCGGCCACCGTCTCGTCAACAAGTCGTTATGCGTAGATGAGAGAAAAGTGAACCACTCCATCTTTAGGTGTGGTTCACCTCCAGGTCACATCCCGCGCCGGCCAATCGGAAGTATGGGACGGCGCACATCGGGCCGGGTGCCCGGTGACGCTCCCTTTAACAGCTTCTTCACCCGGGAACAGGAGTTATCCACTTGCGCACTCCGACGATCCTCGTCGGCGGTTTCGCCGCGGCGGCCGCCGCCGCGGTGGGCCTGACGGCGGCACACGCCGCCGGCCCGCTTCCTCTCGCCCCCACGAGCACGCCGATCAAGCACGTCGTCGTGATCTTCGGCGAGAACATCTCGTTCGACCACTACTTCGGCACCTACCCGAACGCCGCCAACCCGGCCGGTGAGCCGCAGTTCAACGCCAAGCTGAACACGCCCGGCGTGAACGGCCTCAACGGCGCGCTGCTGACGAACAACCCGAACTCGGCCCAGCCGCAGCGCCTCGATCGCTCCGAGGCCGTCACCTGCTCGAACAACCACGCCTACGGCGCCGAGCAGAAGGCGTTCGACAACGGCCTGATGGACAAGTTCGTCGAGTACACGGCGGGCGGCTCCTGCGGCCCGCGCGGCTCGAGCATGGTCATGGACTACTACGACGGCAACACCGTCACCGGTCTGTGGAACCTCGCGCAGAACTTCTCGATGAGCGACAACTCGTACGACACGAACTTCGGTCCGTCGACGGTCGGCGCCATCAACCTGATCTCGGGCAACACGCACGGCGCCAGCGCCGGCGGCGAGAACGGCTCGGTGATCGGCGATCCGGACCCGTCGACGACGCTCGACGACTGCGCGAACGGCAACACGATCATGTCGGGCAAGAACGTCGGCGACCTGCTGAACGCGCACAACGTCAGCTGGGGCTGGTTCGAGGGCGGCTTCCGCCCGACGTCGGTCGACGGCAGCGGCAAGGCGACCTGTGGCGCGACGCACGCCAACGTCGCCAACGGCAGCTCGAAGGACTACATCCCGCACCACGAGCCGTTCGAGTACTACGCCTCGACCGCCAACCCGCACCACCTGGCGCCGAGCTCGACGGCGATGATCGGCTCGACCGATCAGGCCAACCACAACTACGACCTGACGGACTTCGACGCCGCGCTGGCCGCCGGCAACCTGCCGTCGGTCTCGTTCCTGAAGGCCGCCGCGTTCGAGGACTCGCACCCGGGCAACTCGGACCCGCTCGACGAGCAGCGCTTCATCGCCCGCACGCTCGACGCGCTCCAGCAGTCGCCGGAGTGGAGCTCGACCGCCGTCATCATCGCCTACGACGACTCCGACGGCTGGTACGACCACCAGATGTCGCCGATCGTCTCGCCGTCGGCCGGCCCGAGCGACGCGCTCAACGGCACCGGCAAGTGCGGCAACGTCAAGGCGACCTCGGTCGCCTACAACGACCGCTGCGGCTACGGCCCGCGCCTGCCGCTCCTGGTCATCTCGCCGTACGCGAAGGTCAACTACGTCGACCACGCGATCACCGACCAGACCTCGGTCCTCAAGTTCATCGAGGACAACTGGCAGCTCGGCCGCATCGGCGACCAGTCGATGGACGCGATCGCCGGTGACATCGGCGGCATGTTCGACTTCGACCCGAACTACAAGGGCGCGCCGAAGGTCTTCCTCGACCCGACGACGGGCTCGGTCCTGAAGACCGCCCCGAGCGGCATCACGGTCAGCCCGAACGGCACGCCGAACTCGGGCGACGCCGCGCTGGACGTCGACTCCTCGGTCAACACCGACGACGGCTCGGCGCCGCAGCCGGCCGGCATCGCGCCGGCGGCCGCCCCGGCCCCGGCGGCGACGCCGGTCCCGAGCAAGCTGACCGCCGGCAAGGCGCCGAAGCTGACGCTGAGCTGCGCCACCCGCGGCGGCGGCAAGAAGGTCAGCGTCTCCTGCAAGGCCAAGGGCGGCGACCTGACCAAGGCCACCGCGCTGCGCTTCCGCATCGTCAAGGGCAACCACGTCCTGGCGACCACGCGCACGACGCTGTCCAAGAAGGGCACCGCCAAGGTCACGCTGCGCTCGAAGAAGGCCCTCAAGAAGGGCAAGTACACGCTGCGCATCGCGATCACGCAGAAGGGCGGCCTGATCGGTCTCTCGAAGACCGTCAAGCTGGCCTGAGCGACGCTGCCGGGCGAGCGCCGCGCGCGCTCGCCCGGCCGCCGCGCCGCTCCCGCGAGCGGGCGCAGATGAGCCAACTGGCCACGTCAAGTCACCGACGCCGGCATTTGCTGGCACACTTGCCCGCCACATGGCCGCCCCCATCACCGCGCGCGACGACGTCCAGCCCGTGTCGAACGAGCGCCTCGACCGCATCCTCACGGGCCTCGTCACGCTGCTGCCGGTCCTCTGCCTCGGCTTCGTCGCCTGGCAGCTGTGGTCGCGCGTGCTCGGCTGGAGCGACCTGATCGTCTTCGCGATCATGTACGTCGCGACCGGCCTCGGCGTCACCGTCGGCTTCCACCGGCTGTTCACGCACCGCTCGTTCAAGACCGGCAGGACCGTCACCGCGATCCTCGCGATCCTCGGCTCGGCCGCGATCGAGGGGCCGCTGATCTCCTGGGTCGCCGACCATCGCAAGCACCACACGTTCTCCGACAAGGAGGGCGACCCGCACTCGCCGCACGTCGACCACGGCGTCGGCCTCGGCGGCGCGGTCCGCGGCCTCGTGCACGCGCACGTCGGCTGGCTGTTCATCCACACCCAGCGCGGCCTGAAGACACGCTACGCGCCGGACCTGCTCGCCAACCGGCTCGTCCGCAGGATCTCCGACACGTTTCTGCTCTGGGTGGCGCTCGGCCTGCTGGTGCCGTTCCTGCTCGGCTGGGCGATCGGCGGCAGCTGGCGCTACGGGCTGACCGGCCTGCTCTGGGGCGGCGCCGTGCGGATGCTGCTGCTGCACCACGCGACCTACAGCATCAACTCGCTCTGCCACTTCTTCGGCGGCCGCCGCTTCCGCACCGACGACCACTCGCGCAACCTGCCCTGGCTCTCGCTCTTCACGTTCGGCGAGGCATGGCACAACAACCACCACGCCTTCCCGACCTCGGCGCGCCACGGCATGCGCGCCTGGCAGCTGGACCCCTCCGCCTGGGTCATCTGGACGCTCGAGCGGACCGGGCTGGCCTGGGACGTCGTGCGCATCTCGCCCGAGCGCCAGGCCGCTAGGCTCGCGGCGTGAGCCGCACCGACGCCCTGCTCGGCGCGCTGTCCAGCGCGCTGCCCGACCGTCCCTTCAGGCTGCGACTGTGGGACGGCAGCGAGCTGCCGGCGACGTCCGGCGGCGCCGACGCCCCGGCCTTCCGGCTGACGTCGCCGACCGCGCTCGGCCACGTCCTGCGCTCGCCGGGCCAGCTCGGCGTCGGCCGCGCCTACGTCAGCGGCGGCATCGACGTCGACGACATCGACGCCGTGCTGGCGCTGATCGCCGACTGGAGCCCGCCGCCGATCGAGGCTCGCGCCAAGGCCGAGATCGCCGCCGCCGCCGTGCGCGCCGGCGCGCTGCGGCGCGTCCCGCACGTGCCGGCGATGGAGCTGCGCCCGCGCGGCAAGCGCCACAGCATCCTGCGCGACAAGCGCGCCGTCACGCATCACTACGACCTCTCGAACGAGTACTTCTCGCTCTTCCTGGACGAGTCGATGACCTACTCGTGCGCGATCTTCTCGCGCGGCGCGACGACGCTCGAGCAGGCGCAGTTCGCCAAGCGCGACCTGATCTGCACGAAGCTCGCGCTGCGCGAGGGCGAGCGCGTACTCGACGTCGGCTGCGGCTGGGGCGCCTTCGCGATCCACGCGGCGCAGGAGTACGGCGTGCACGTCACCGGCATCACGCTCTCGCAGCCGCAGGCCGAGCTGGCGCGCGAGCGCGCCGAGGTGGCCGGCGTCGCCGACAAGGTCGACATCCGCGTGATGGACTACCGCGAGATCGTCGGCGAGACGTTCGACGCGATCGCCTCGATCGGCATGGTCGAGCACGTCGGCAGCGTCAACATCGACCTCTACGCGGCCAAGCTCGCCTCGCTGCTGCGCCCCGGCGGGCGGCTGCTGAACCACGGGATCGCGCGCCTGCGCGTCGGCGACGCCGAGGCCGGGCCGTTCTCGGAGCGCTACGTCTTCCCCGACGCGGCGCCGCTGCACCTCTCGCGCGTGCAGCTCGCGCTCGAGCGCGCCGGCTTCGCGACGCAGCACGTCGAGGGCTTCCCGCAGGACTACGCGCGCACGCTGACGGAGTGGCTGACCCGCTTCGAGGCGAACATCGACCGCGCGCGAGCGCTCGGCGGCGACGAGCGGGTGCGCGTCTGGCGCGTCTACCTGCGCGTCTCGCGCCAGGGCTTCGAGTCCGGCTTCCTCGGCGTCTACCAGGTCCGCGCGGCGCTGCCTGCTAGCGTCTGAGCGACGTTCGGCGGCTTGCCGGACGGAGGTTGCGCAGTTCTGAGCACCGCGTGCGCGCGGTTCGGGCACAGCTTCAGCCTCCCGAATCGTCCGCGGCGCTCCTGCGCCCACGAGGAGTCTCTCTCTTGTCTGAGCAGTCCTTCGCCGATCTCGGCGTCTCCCCCGTCGTCGTGCGCGCGCTCGCCGCGCGCGACGTCCACTCCCCCTTCGCGATCCAGGCGCTCGTCATCGCCGACGTGCTGGCCGGCCGCGACGTCCTCGCCAAGTCGCCGACCGGCTCCGGCAAGACGATCGCCTTCGGCGCGCCGCTCGTCGATCGCGTCGAGTCGACCGCGGCGCGCCCGGCGGCGCTGATCCTCGCGCCGACGCGCGAGCTCGTCAGCCAGATCGTCGACGAGCTGCGCCCGCTGGCGCACGCCCGCGCGCTGCGGATCGCGCCCGTCTACGGCGGCGTCGGCTTCGAGAAGCAGACCAAGAACGCCCGCGCGGCGCACATCATCGTCGCCACGCCGGGCCGGCTCGAGGATCTGCTGGCGCGCCGCGCCTTCACGCTCGCGAACGTCTCGGTCCTCGTGCTCGACGAGGCCGACCGGATGCTCGACATGGGTTTCAGGCCCGCCGTCGACCGGCTCGTCGCGCAGTGCCCGGCCGAGCGCCAGACGCTCTTCTTCTCGGCGACGCTGGACGGCGAGGCCGGCCGCGCCGCGCGCGCCTTCACGCGCGACCCGATCCAGCACGAGCACCGCCCGCCGGCCGAGCACGTCGCCGAGATCGAGCACCGCTTCCGCGCCGTCCTGCACGAGGACCGGATCGACGCGCTGGTCGAGGAGCTGCGCGCCGAGCGCGAGCTGGCGCTCGTCTTCGTCCGCACCAAGCGCGGCGCCGACCGGCTCGTCAAGCGGCTCGGCGGCGCCGGCGTCAACGCCGTCGCGATGCACGGCGACAAGTCGCAGAACCAGCGCGAGCGCGCGCTCGCCGCGTTCGAGGCCGGCCGCGTCGACACGCTCGTCGCAACCGACGTCGCCGCGCGCGGGATCGACGTCGCCGGCGTCACGCACGTGATCAACTTCGACGCGCCCGAGGATCGCGAGAGCTACGTGCACCGGATCGGGCGCACCGGCCGCGCCGGCCGCAGCGGCGTCGGCATCACGTTCGTGCAGGCCGAGCAGGCGCACGACGTCGGCCGCATCGCCGCCGACCTGCGCCTGCACGAGGAGTTCGAGCGCGCCGGGCTCGGCGCGCCGCGGCGGCACGTCGACGATGCCGGCGCGTCGCGGCGCGGCGGCGGTGGCGGCGGTGGCCGGCGCCGCGGCCCGAGCCGCCGCCGCGGCCGCTGAGCGCGGACGAGCACGCCCCGCCGAGGCCGCTGAGCCCGGACGGCGAGCGCCGCAGCCGCTGAGCGCACGCCCCGGCGCGCGAGCGCCAGGCCCTCGTGCCGGCCGGACGCGGCGCGCGCGGCCGCGCCTACCCGCCGGCGCTGCTCGAGACGTACTTGGCGACCGCCTGGATCTGGGCGGCGCTGAGTGAGTCCTTGAACGACGGCATGCCGCCACCGCCGTCGGTCACCTGGTGCTCGACCAGCGCCGCCGACGGCTTCAGCTGATCGAGGTCCGGGCCGACGTGCCCCGTGGCGTGCGCGGCCTTCAGCGTGTGGCAGCCGGCGCAGCCGGCGGTCATGAAGACCTGCGCGCCGCTCTGGCCGGCGGCGGGCGTCGAGGACGAGCCGCCGCCACTGCTCGAGCCGCCGCAGGCGGCCAGGCCGAGCGCGGCGAGCGCGGCGGCCGTGAGGATTCGCAGGCGCATCGCGAACGGACTGTACCGGTCGGTCGTATCCCATTACCCTGTGGCCTTCATGCGCACTCAGCGGGGACTCCTGGTGGCGCTCGGCGCGGTCGCGCTGGCGCTCGCGGCGCTCCAGGGCGTCACCGGCATGACGCACATGGCGCTCTACGCCGGTCCCTTCCTGCTCGTCCTCGGGCTGCTGCTGAGCGGCCGCTTCATCGGCGAGGAGCGGATCCTGGCGCGTCGCACCCGCAGCGTCCCGCTGCGCCGGCGAGCGCGCAAGCGCCAGTGGCCGTCCGCGCACCGGCAGCGGCTGACCTCGCAGCTGGAGCGCAGCGTGCGCAGCCTGCGCGGCCCGCCGCTCGCGGGCCTCCGCGCCGCCGCCTAGCGCCGCCGGCGCGCCACCACCGCTCCCTGCACATCTTCCGACGACGAAGGAGGGCGTCCGCTTGCGGATCCTCACCGGTGTCGTGGCGGCGGCCGTACTCCTCGTCGGCCCGCCCGCCGCGGCACTCGCCGATGCCGGCAATCCCAACTACCGATCCGTGGTCACGCAGGTCACGCCCGCGGGCAGCGGGCTGAGCCTGTCGGTCCTGAACTACGACGACCGGCTGCTGCTGCAGAACCGCGGCCACAAGGACGTCACGGTGCTCGACTACCGCAACGCGCCGTACATCCACGCCGAGCCCGACGGCACGATCGCGGTCAACACGAACTCCGCCGCCTACTACCTGAACATCAGCCGCAACGGCGACGCGCCGGTGCCGCCGAACCTGCCGTCGACGCCGAAGTGGAAGGTCGTCGCGCGCAACGGCCGCTACGACTGGCACGACCATCGCATCCACTGGATGGGCACGCAGAACCCGCCGCAGCTCAAGAGCACGGGCGAGCGGACGCTGATCGACGACTGGAAGGTGCCGATCGAGGTCGGCGGCCGGCACGGCGACATCTCCGGCACGCTGACCTGGGTCGGCAAGCCGAAGAGCTCGCTGCCGGCGAGCGCGATCGTCGCCTTCGTCGCGCTGCTGCTCGTGCTCGCGCTCGGCGTCGTCGCGATCCGCCGCCGCCGCGCGCTCGCGGACGCGGCCAGCGCGCCGGCGCCGGACGCCGCCGCGCCGCCCGAGCGCCAGGAGGAGGCCTGGTGAGACGCCGCGCGCTGGCGCTGCTCGCGGCATTGACGGCGCTCGCGCTCGCCCCGGCCAGCGCCTCGGCGCACGCCGTGCTCGAGGCGACGACGCCGCAGCGCGACGCGCAGCTGACGACCGCGCCGGCACGGGTCTCGTTCAAGTTCGGCGAGCCCGTCGAGGCCGCCTTCGGCGCCTTGCGCGTCTACGACAGCGCCGGCCATCAGGTCCAGCAGGGCGCCGCCTTCCACCCGAACGACGTCGGCAGCGTCGTCGCCGTCGCGCTCAAGCCGGGCCTCGGCAAGGGCACCTACACGGCGACCTACCGCGTGATCTCCGCCGACGGGCACCCGGTCTCGAGCGGCTTCACCTTCAGCGTCGGCGCCGCCGGCGCGCCTGGCAAGTCGGTCGAGGCGCTGCTCAGCGGCGACAGCAGCGGCCCGATCACGACGACGGCCTTCGCCGTCGTGCGCGCGATCCAGTACGGCGCGATCGCGGCCGGGCTCGGCGGCCTGCTGTTCCTGCTGCTGTGCTGGCAGGGCGGCCTGCGCGCCGTCGCCGACGGCGGCGCCCGCTGGCGCGCCGCCGCGGACGCCTTCGCCGCGCGCCTGCAGGCGCTGCTGCTCGCCGCCGCCGGCGCCGGCCTCGTCTCCGCCGTCCTGGCGCTGGTCTTCGAGGCCGCGATCGGCCAGGGCACGAGCTTCTGGTCGGCGGCGACGCCGGCAGACGTCCACGAGGCGCTGAGCACGCGCTTCGGCGGCTTCTGGGGGCTCGGCGCGCTCGCCTGGGCGATCGTCCTGATCGGCCTGCTCGCGCTGCGGCCGCTGCGCCGCGCCGCCGCCGTGACGGCGCCGGCGATCGCCGGCGGCGCGGCCGACGCGCCGCCGCTGCCGGCGCGGCGCGGCGCGCTCGGCGCGACGACGATCACGCCGGCGCTCGCCGTCGTCGCCGTGCCGCTGCTGGCGCTCGCGCTGCTGCCGATGCTCGGCGGCCACGCCGGCACGCAGCGGCCGATCGCCGTGATGGCGCCCGCCAACGTCGTCCACGTGCTGTCGGTCAGCGCCTGGCTCGGCGGCATCGCGCTGCTCGTGCTGGCGCTGCGCGCGGCGACGGCGCAGCTCGAGGGCGGCGACCGCACGCGGCTGCTGGCCGCGGTCGTCGGCCGCTTCTCGTCGCTGGCGGGCGTCGCGATCGCGCTGCTGCTGGCCAGCGGGCTGGCGCAGAGCATCGTCGAGGTGCGCACGTTCGCGCACCTGCTCGACACGGCGATGGGCCGCGCCGTGCTGATCAAGGTCGTCTGCGTGCTGGGCGTGATCGCGCTCGGCTACGCGAACCGGCGGCGCGTGCTGCCGGCGCTCGCGGCCGTCGCGGCCGGAGCGACGCCCGGCCGCGCCGGCGTGCTGCTGCGGCGGACGCTGCGGCTCGAGCTCGCGCTCGGGATCGTCGCGCTCGGCGTGACCGGCGCGCTGTCGGCGTACGCGCCGTCGATCGACGCGAACGCCGGCCCGTTCTCGACGATGCTCGACGTCGGCCCGGCGCACGTCGAGGTCACGATCGACCCCGCGCGGGTGGGGCCGAACGAGATGCACATGTACCTGTTCGACCGCAAGACCGGCGCCCCGTTCACCGGCACCAAGCAGCTGACGGTCACGGCCGCGCTGCCGAGCAAGCGGATCGCGCCGATCGCGCTGTCCGCGCACGTCGCCGGGCCGGGGCACTACGTCATCCAGGGCGCCAGCTTCGGCGTCGCGGGCACGTGGACCGTCGCGGTCACCGATCGGGTGTCCGAGTTCGACGAGTTCGATGGGCGCTTCCAGGCGCCGATTCACTGACCACCGAGGGAGGGAGAGAGGAAATGCGCAGGGCTCTACTAGGCATGGCGGTCGCCGCGGCGGTCGCGGCGGTGCCCGCCGCGGCGCAGGCGCACGTGACCGTGCAGCCGAAGTCCGTCGTCGCCGGCGGCTACACGCGCCTGGACGTGCGCGTACCGACCGAGCGCGACGACGCCTCGACGACGAAGATCGCGCTGCAGCTGCCGCACGGCTTCACGAGCGCCGCCTACGAGCCCGTCGCGGGCTGGAAGGTCAAGCTGACCAAGGTCAAGCTCGCCAAGCCGATCAAGACCGGCGACGGCGAGGTCACGTCCGAGGTGCGCGAGATCACCTGGACCGCCGACAGCACGCGCGACGGCATCCCGCCCAACGCCTTCCGCGACTTCGGGCTCTCCGTCGCGATCCCCGGCAAGCCCGGCGACACGCTGACGTTCAAGGCCGTGCAGACCTACAGCAGCGGCGAGGTCGTGCGCTGGATCGGGCCGGAGGGCTCCGACGAGCCGGCGCCGACCGTCTCGCTGACGGCGGCCGACGGCGCCGGCTCCAGCAGCGCCGCGACGCCGACCCCGACGCCCCCGACAGCCACCGCGACGGCGACGGCGGCCGCGGCCGCTCCGGCGAGCGCGAAGGCCGACGACGGCTCCAGCAAGACGCTCGCGGTGATCGCGCTGATCGTCGGCGCGCTCGGGCTGCTCGTCGGGATCGCCGGCTTCGCGTCCGGCCGCAAGGCGCGCGAGTCCGTACGCGCCTAGCGGCCGCTAGCGGAGCTGCCGCCGCAGCATCAGGAAGCAGATCAGGGCGAGCGCCAGGGCGATGATCGGAAGCCCTGGGCTCGCCAACCTGACGATCAGGGTGACGATGCCGACGATCGCGAACCCGCCCGTGGCGAGCACGAGGCGGTAGGCCGTTTCGGTGCGTTGCCGACGCGAGGGCCGCGAGCCCTGGCGGCGCTGGAGGTCGCTCATGCGACCGATCATGCCACGTGCGCGGCGCCGCGCGGCGGGGGTTAGCCGCCGGGTGCGCACCCGGCTAGCCTGAGCTCACGGAAGCTCGCGCCGCGCTCGGCGGGCTCCCGGCGCGCTCATGCGCGCCGCGGTCCCGCCCCGGCGCCGGACGATCGGCTACCGTTCCCGGCGATGATCGTGCTCGCCGACAAAGCCCTCACCCAGACGATCGTGGTGATCGCGATCTGGGTCGTCGCCTTCCCCGTGCTCGTCCAGGGCCTGATCCTCTACGCGGTCATCCAGGCGCGCGGCGAGCGCCGCGCCAACGAGGTCGCCCGCGTCGCGCGCGTCCGCGCCGACGAGCAGCGCCGCCTGCGCGGCGAGCTCTAGCCCCACCCGGCGGCGCCGCCCGCGCGGCGCCGCGTCGCGAAGCGCCCCGCAGCGGGCCGCCGCGCCCGAGTGTGACCGCCGCGGGCCGTCCGGCTGACGGCCCGCCCCACGCGCCGCGGCGTCAGCCGGCGGCGACCGCCGACTCCTCGACGTCGACCTGCGCCGTGCCGGTGAACAGGTAGCCGTGGATCAGCGACCCGAGCACGGCGCCGACCAGCGGCGCGACGATGAACAGCCACAGCTGGCTGAGCGCCCAGTGGCCGACGAAGATCGCCGGGCCGATGCTGCGGGCCGGGTTGACCGACGTGTTCGTGACCGGGATGCCGACGAGGTGGATCAGCGTCAGCACGAGGCCGATCGGGATGCCCGCGAAGGCGACGTTGGCGATCCGGTCGGTCGCGGCCAGCACCGTGAAGATCAGGAACGCCGTCAGCACGACCTCGGCCGCGAACGCCGCCCCCACCGGGTAGCCGTCGGGCGAGTGCGCGCCGTAGCCGTTGGCGCCGAAGCCGCCGATCTCCGGATGGTTGGCGTTGAAGATCAGGTACAGCACCAGCGCCGCGACGATCGCGCCGAGCACCTGCCCGATCCAGTAGCGCACGGCCTCGTCGATCTTGATCCGCCGCGAGAGCAACAGCCCGAACGTGACCGCCGGGTTGATGTGACAACCGGAGATCGGCCCGATCGCGTACGCCATCACCAGCAGCGACAGGCCGAACGCGAACGCGACGCCGAGGTTGCCGATCTTGTCGCCCGCGATCACCGCCGCCCCGACACCGCCGAAGACGAGGACGAAGGTCCCGATGAACTCGGCAAAAGCCCGCTTGAGCGCCATACAAACTATCCCTTCTCGAAGAGCCGCCAGTGCGCGTGAAGCGTTCCATAGACGGCGGATGGGAGCCGGCTTAGCCTGGCTTAGACGACGATCTCGCGCAGCGCGTGCGTGTCGACGTCGTAGACGAAGCCGCGCACGTCGTCGCGGTGCGGGACGAACGACGAGCGGCGCACGCGCAGGATCGACTGGCGCACGTCGGCGTCGACGTCGCTGAAGGACTCGATCGCGAAGGTCGGCGCGACGCCCGTCTCGGCCTCGAGCTCGGCGCGGAAGCCGTCGTCGGTCAGCAGCTGCATGCCGCAGCGCGTGTGATGGATCAGCATCACCGAGCGCGTGCCGAGCTTGCGCTGCGAGATCGCCAGCGAGCGGATCACGTCGTCGCTGACGACGCCGCCGGCGTTGCGCAGCACGTGCGCGTCGCCGATGCCGAGGCCGAGCGCGGCGAGCACGTCCAGGCGCGAGTCCATGCAGGTGACGATCGTCAGCCGGCGCGCCGGCTCGGTCGCGAGATGGTCGGGCGCGTGCGCGGCGACGTAGGCGCGATTGTTCTCGAGCAGCTCCTCGATGATGTCCACGCCGCCTGACCTTAAAGGCCGCGGCGTCGCGACGGCCGTCGCTTGATCGGGTCGCGGCGCTCCGCTACGGTCGCCGACCGATCGTGACCGCAACCGCGTTGCCTCGATGAGCCCCGACCGGCCCACGCTGCGCACGGTCGCCGAGCGCACCGGCCTGCACGTCTCGACAGTCGCCCGCGCGCTGCGCCGGCCGGCCGACGCCGATGCGACGGCGACGCTCGTCCACGCCACCGCGGCCGCGGTCGGCTACCGGCCGGACATCGGCGCGGCGTCGCTGCGCACGCGCCGCTCGCGGGTGCTCGGGATGCTCGTGCACGCGCTCACCGACGTCCTGCACGCGATCATCTACGAGGCGGTCGAGGCCGCCGTCGCGCCGGCCGGCTATCAGCTGCTCGTCGTCACCACGCACGACCGGCCGCGCGCGCAGCGGGAGAAGATCGAGCTGATGCTCTCGCGCCGCGTCGACGGGCTGATCATCGCCGACGCGCACGCGGACGGCAGCTACGTCGACTGGGTCGCGACGCTCGGCGTCCCCTACGTGCTGGCGCTGCGCCGCAGCGGCACGCACCCGGCGGTCGTCGGCGACGACCGCGCCGGCGGCGCGCTGGCCGCGCACCACCTCGCCGACCTCGGCCACAGGCGGATCGCGATGCTCGAAGGCCCGGCCTACTCGAGCGCCAGCGCGCTGCGCTCGCTCGGCTTCCGCGAGACGCTCGCGGCGCGCGGCATCCCGCTCGACTCGGGCCTGCGCGAGCCGACGGCGCTGTTCGCCCAGAACGGCCAGGCGGCGATGGTGCGGCTGCTCGAGCGCCGGCGCGACTTCAGCGCCGTCTTCGCCGTCAACGACATGGCGACGCTCGGCGCGATCCGGGCGCTGCGCGACGCCGGGCTGCAGGCCGGCCGCGACGTCGCCGCGATCGGCTACAACGACGTCCCGATCGCGGCGGCCGTCGGCCTGACGACGATCCGCAGCCAGCAGAGCGAGATCGGCCGGCTCGCGGCCGAGCAGATGCTGCGGGCGATCGACGGCGAGCCGCCGGCGACGATCGTGCTGCCGCCGACGCTCGTCGTGCGCGAGACGACGATGCCCGCGCCGCGCTAGGTGGCGACTCTGCGGCCTCACGCCGCGTCAGGGTCAAGCCCCAGACGCGCCAGGAACGCGATCGCGTCGCCGGCCGGGACGGCGGCGAAGAAACGCGCGTCGACGGCCTCGACCGCCGCGATCGCGCCGCGCGGCGCCAGCGCGACCGGGGTCGGCCGCTCGCCGCGCTCGTTCAGCCACCGGGGTGCAGGCGAGCAGGACGAACTGGACGTGCGTCAGCCCGAGCGGCGCCAGCGCCGCGGCGATCCCGCGCTGCCAGCGCAGCGTCGCGTGCCAGACAGGAAGCCGGGGCTCTCGCCGCGCAGACCATCAGCTGACGAAGCGCAGGAGCGCGGCGCGGTCGCGCAGCTCCGGTCCGTGGCCGAAGGCGGCGACGTCGAAGTCGAGCTCGGCGATCCGGCGGACGCTGCGGCGGCCGAGCGCGATGTCCTCGCAGAACAGCCGCGGGCCGAAGCCGAGCCCGCGCAGGTTGAAGAGCGCGTCGGCGAGCAGCAGGGCGCGCGCGCCCGCATGCAGCAGGCCGATCTGCCCGCGCGTGTGGCCCGGCAGGTGCACGACCGTCAGGCCGCCCTCGAGCCGGTCGCCGTCCTGCAGCGGCTCGACGCGCGCGAACCGCTCCGGCAGCCGCCGCGTGCGGGGCGTCGAGAGCCGCGCGATCGGCATCCGCGGGTCGATCGGCGGCGCGTAGCCGGCGAGCAGGTGCGGGACATCGAGCGCGTGCGCGTAGACGGTCGCGCCGCTGCGCCGCGCCAGCTCCGGCGCGGCGCCGACGTGGTCGCCGTGCGCGTGCGTCAGCACGATCCGCCGCAGGTCGCCGCCGAACGCCGCCAGCGCCGCCTCGATGCGCGCGAGCGAGCGGCGCAGGCCGCTGTCGACGAGCGTCAGCGACCCGTCCGGCGCCGCCACCAGGAAGCAGTTGATCGCCGCGGCGCCGAGCAGCGGCACGCGCGTCAGGCCCGCGCCCAACGCCACCGGCTCGCCCGCACGGGCCAGCGCTCGCACGCTCGTCGACCGCACGGGCTCAGACCGCGGCGCTGACCTCTGGGGCCTCCGAGGAGGACCCCGGCTCCGGCGCCGGCGGCCGCCGGCGCGGCAGCAGCGTCGCCGCGCAGAGCGAGACCGCGAGCAGGCCGACCGCCCACCAGAAGGTGGCGCCGAAGGCGTCCGCCAGCGCGCCGTGCGAGGCGCCGGCGCTCTGCGTCGCCGCCAGCCCGCCGCCGCCGGCACCCGGGATCCGGTGGGCGATCTGGTGCTGCAGCACGACGGCCAGCACGGCGGTGCCGATCGAGCTGCCCGTCCGCATGATGATGTTCAGCGCCGTCGTCGCCCGCGCGATCGCCGCCCGCTCGAGCGTCTGATAGGCGGCGGACATCGCCGGCATCATCGTCCCGCCCATCCCCATGCCGGTGACGAGCAGCGCCGCGCCGAGCAGCCAGTAGGACGTGCCGGCGCTGACCTGCGTGAACCCGATCGTCCCGACGATCACCAGCGAGAGCCCGGCCATCACCACGCGGCCGGCGCCGGTGCGGTCGGTCAGGCGGCCGGCGATCGGCATCGTCAGCGCCGCGCCGATCCCCTGCGGCGCCAGCAGCAGGCCGGCGCTCAGCGCCGACTCGCCGCGGACCGTCTGGAAGTAGAGCGGCAGCAGCAGCATCGAGCCGAACATGCCGGCGCCGAACAGGAACGTCGTCAGCGCCGACGCCGTCACGACGCGGTTGCGGAACAGCTGCAGGTCGATCAGCGGGTTGCGCGCCCGCAGCGCGTGCCGCGCGAAGCTCGCGACCAGCGCCAGGCCGGCGATCATCGGCACCAGCACCTTGGCCGAGCCGAAGCCGCCGCCGGACGTCGTCTCGGCGAGCCCGTAGACGAACAGCGCCAGGCCCGGCGAGAGCTGGACCAGGCCGAGCACGTCCAGCCGCTGCGTCGGCTGCGGCCGGTCGCGCGGCAGGAAGCGGTAGGCGGCGAGCAGCGCGATCGCGCCGACCGGCACGTTGACGTAGAAGATCCAGCGCCAGGACACGTCGTCGACCAGCCAGCCGCCGAGGATCGGGCCGATCACCGGCCCCAGCAGCATCGGCACGCCGATGATCGACATCACGCGGCCGACGCGCTGCGGCCCCGCCGCGTTGGCGAGGATCGTCATGCCGGCCGGCATGATCATGCCGCCGCCGAGGCCCTGCAGGATGCGGAAGCCGATCAGCGAGGTCGCCGACCAGGCCGCGCCCGAGAGCGCCGAGCCGGCGAGGAAGAGCGCGATCGAGATCATGTAGAGCCGCTTGGTGCCGAAGCGGTCCGCGGCCCAGCCGGTCATCGGGATCACGGTCGCCAGCGCCAGCATGTAGCCCGTCGAGACCCACTGGATCGTCGCCAGCGAGGTGTGGAACTCGCGCGAGAGGGCGTCGATCGCGACGTTGACGATCGTCGTGTCGAGGATCGACATGATCGACCCGAGCACGACGACGATCGAGGCCGACAGCAGCGCGCGGTCGAAGCCGCGCGGCCCGCCCTGGGGCGCGGCGACGGCGCTCATCGCCGCGCCTCCGCGGCGGCCTCGACGCGCGGCGCGAAGGGCGCCAGCGCCGCCGCCAGCCGCTCGACCTCCGCGTCGCCGAGCGTCGCGACGAAGTCCGCGACGGCGCCGCGCCGCGCCGCCGCGATGCGGGCGAGCGTCGTGCGGCCGGCGTCGGTCGGCGCCAGGCGCTTGACGCGGCGGTCGACGACGTCCTCGCTGCGCGTCACCAGGCCGGCCTTGGCCAGCCCGTCGACGGCGCGCCCGGCGGCGGCCACGGACAGCCCGACGGCGCCCGCCAGCTCACCCAGCGCCAGCTCGTGGTCGGCGCCGTCGAGCACGTAGAGCGCGCGCAGCTGCGAGAGCGACAGGTCGAGCTCGGCGGCGGCGGCGAAGACGTCGCACGAGGAGCTCTTGACGATCCCGGTCAGGAAGCCGAGCAGGTCGTCGGTCAGCCGCTCGGCGGCGGGCGGCGAGGAAGCTTGCACGTATGCGAAGGTATCACAGCCGCGAAGGTCGCCAACGTGCCAGCTTCGCCGGCGCGCGGCGCTGCCTCAGCGTCCGCTCCTGCGCGCGAGCTAGCGTCTCCGGCTTGCCGTCGCCCCGCCACGTCCTCGTCGCGCTCTGCGCGGCGCTCGCCCTGCTCGCGGCCGGCGCCGGCCGGGCGCAGGCCGCACCGCCGCCGAACATCGTCTACGTCCTCACCGACGACCTCTCGACCGACCTCGTGCAGTACATGCCGGCGGTCCAGCAGATGCAGCGCGACGGCGTGACCTTCAGCAACTACTTCGTCAGCGACTCGCTCTGCTGCCCGTCGCGCGCCTCGCTGTTCACCGGCAACTACCCGCACACGACGAACGTGCGCTCGAACGTCTGGCCGACCGGCGGCTGGCAGGTCTTCGACGCCCGCGGCGAGGAGCGCTCGACCTTCGCCACCGACCTGCACGCCCGCGGCTACCGGACGGCGCTGATGGGCAAGTACCTGAACCAGTACCAGCCGACCTCCGGGCACGTCCCGCCCGGCTGGAGCGACTGGGAGGTCGCCGGCAAGGGCTACCACGAGTACGACTACAACCTCAACGTCAACGGCACGGTCGTGCGCCACGGCCACAAGCCGAGCGACTACCTGACCGACGTCATCGCGCGCGACTCGGTCGGCTTCATCAAGCGCTCGGTCCGCTCGCACCAGCCCTTCTTCCTCGAGCTGGCGACCTTCGCCCCGCACGGTCCGGCGACGCCGGCGCCGCAGGACCGGCGCAAGTTCCCGGGCCTGAAGGCGCCGCGCACGCCGGCCTGGGACACGACGCCGACCAACGCGCCGTCGTGGCTGCAGGTGCGCCCGCCGCTGACGACCAAGCAGATCGAGGGGATCGACGCGCGCTACCGCAAGCGCGCGCAGTCCGTGCAGGCCGTCGACCGCATGCTGACGCGCCTGCGCGCGACGCTGCAGCGGCTCGGCATCGCGCAGAGCACGTACGTCGTCTTCAGCTCCGACAACGGCTTCCACCTCGGCCAGTACCGGCTGACGGCCGGCAAGATGACGGCCTTCGACACCGACATCCACGTGCCGCTGATCATCACCGGGCCGGGCATCCCGCCGTCCTCGCGCGTCGGCCAGATCGCCGAGAACGTCGACATGCGCTCGACCTTCGACGCGCTCGCCGGCACCGTCCCCGGCCAGCAGGTCGAGGGCCGCAGCCTGCTCGAGCTGATGGACGGCCAGGTCAGCGGCCCCTGGCGCCAGTCGGCGCTCGTCGAGCACCTCGGCCCGGACCTCGACCCCTCCGACCCCGACTACCAGTCGGCGCCCGGCGGCAACCCGACGACATACGCGGCGGTGCGCCAGGCGAGCTCCCTGTACGTCCAGTACGACAACGGCGAGCGCGAGTACTACGACCTGACGAACGACCCGAACGAGCTCGACAACGTCTACGCCACGCTCGACGACACGCGCCGCCGCCAGCTCGCGGCGCTGGCGGCGCGGCTGACCGGCTGCACCACCGAGGTCGCCTGCTTCGACGCGCCCGGCAGCCCTTGAACGACGACGGGCCCGCGTCGCGGGCCCGTCGAGAGGTTCGTGTGTGCGGCTCGGCGGCTAGAGCGCCTGGACGCTGCCGGCGCTCGGGCCCTTCGGGCCCTCCTCGGGCTCGTAGCTCACGCGCGCGCCCTCGGCCAGCGTCTTGAAGCCGCTGCCGATGATGCCCGTGTGGTGCACGAACAGATCCTTGCCGGGATCGTCGGGCGTGATGAAGCCGTAGCCCTTCTCGTCGCTGAACCACTTCACGGTTCCGGTTGCCATCTGCTCCTCCGGGAGAATCTCATGTGCGTCGCTACGCGGGAGCTGGGTGACAACAACTACGAATGCGGGCACTGATTTCGCCGAGCCCCGTGGCCCGGCACGATGCGCGGCAGTGTAGCCAGGTTCGCGGACCGGCGCCACACCCTGCTGCACAGCCGTTCAGCGCGGGCTCGGGCCGAACGTCACCCTGCCGCTGAGCTGCACGCTGCAGTAGTCGATGCCGCTGTCGCTGCACAGCGCTCCGGGCCGCAGCCCGGCCGCCGACGGCGGCGACGAGAGCACCTCGCCGTCGAGCGCGCTGGCGGTCAGCATGCCGAGGCTGGAGCCGGCCCAGGCGCTGGCGACGACGCGCCGGCGGTCGGGCGCGTAGCTCAGCCTGCTGCCGGCGAGCGTGTACTTGACGAGCTGGTTGCCGGGCGCGGCGTTGCGCACGTGCGCCCAGACGAACGCCTTGCCGTCGTTCGTGAACGACGGCTTCGTGACGTCGTTGCTGCTGGCGCCGCCGGCGTCGACCGCGAAGACGGTCTGGTCGTGGCCGCTGGCGAGGTTGCGGACGTGCACCGCCGCGGCGCCGAAGCCGTAGCGGCCGGACGACTCGGTCACGTAGGCGACCTGCTTGCCGCCGAGCTCGGCCGAGGCGATCGACTTCGCCGTCACGAGCCGCTTCGGACTGGCCGTGCTGCTGGCGGCGTAGTACAGCCGATCCTGGCCGCCGACGCGGCGGATGAAGGCGATCGCGCCCTTCTGGATCGTCGGCGAACGAGCGTCCGGCGCCGCCGCGTCGAGCCGGAACAGCCGCCGCTCGCTGTCGCTGCCGTCGCGCAGTCGGTAGATCGCGCCGCCGCGCGTGTAGACGGCGTAGGTCGCGCCGCTGCTCGACGTGCCGAGGTCGACGTCGAAGGGCGCGCGGCGCTCGCGAACGCCGACCGGCTGCGGCGCGTCGCCGCCGGCGCTGCGGACGAGCCGGAACATGCCGGTCGCCGGGTCGTACTGCGACCACATGCTCGTGCCGGCGTAGGCGGCGACCGGGCTCGGGACCTGCAGCTGGTCGAGCGTCGTCTGCGCCGACGCCACGGCCGGGGCGAGCGCGCCCGCCGCGACGACGGCGACGCCGATGAGGGGAAGGCGAAATGGGCTCATGCCGCCAGCTTGGCGCCGACGCGCCATCGTCTCAGTCACCAAAGGTGGACATCCACGTTCCCCCACAATGGCGGCGATGACGCACGATCGCGACGCCGACCCCGTGCTGCGGCGGCCGGGCCGGCCGGCCCGGCTCTCGCCCGAGCGCGTGCTCGACGCGGCCGAGGCGCTGCTCGACGCCGAGGGCGTCGACGCGGTGACGATCCGCCGCGTCGCCGAGACGCTCGGCGTCTCGCCGATGGCGCTCTACCGGCACGTGCGCGACAAGGACGACCTGCTGGCGGCGCTGATCGACCGGCTGGCGCGGCGGCTGACGCGGCCGCCGGCGGCCGACGCGGCGGCGCCGCGCGAGCGCCTGCTGGCGCTCTGGCGGATGCTCTACGACGGGCTCGCGCAGCACTCCTGGCTGCCGGAGGTGCTGGCGCGGCGGCAGCTGATGGCGCCGTCGGTGCTGTGGGCGGTCGAGGAGATCCACGCGGCGCTGCTGGACGCCGGGCTGCCGCTCGAGCAGGCGGTGCTGGCCTACCGGCAGCTGTGGCAGTTCACGCTCGGGGCGCTGCTCGTGCGCGCCGGCGCGAGCGCGCCGCGCCCCAGCGGTCAGGCCGCGGTGCGCGGCGCACCAGACGCCGCGCGCTTCCCGCTGCTCGCGCGGGCCGCCGGCGCCTGGCGCAGCGCGCACGGCGCCGACACCTACGGCGACGACCTCGCGGCGCTGCTCGACGCGCTCCTGCCTTGACCATATGTGTACACGTACACTAACGTCACGCGCATGACAGCCTTCGATCCCCCGACGCTGGGCGACGGCAAGATCTGCTACCTCGAGATCCCGGCTCGCGACGTCGAGCGCTCGGCCGGCTTCTACGCGCGCGCCTTCGGCTGGAAGCTGCGGCGGCGCGGCGACGGCGCGGTCGCCTTCGACGACCCGGTCAACGAGGTCAGCGGCACCTGGGTGACCGACCGGCCGCCGACGAGCGAGCTCGGCCTGACGATCCACATCATGGTCGCGGACGCCGACGCGGCCGCGGCCGCCGTGCTCGCCGCCGGCGGCGAGATCGTCGCGCCGGTCAGCGACGCGACCGGCGACCGGCTGGCGCGCTTCCGCGACCCCGGCGGCAACGTGCTCGGCATCTACCAGCAGCCCGGGCTGGCCGGCCTGCAGCCGGTGCCCGAGCACCTGCACACCGTCTCGCCGCGGCTGCTGGTCGCGGACGCGGCGGTCGCGATCGACTTCTACGTCGCCGCCTTCGCCGCCGAGGAGGTCGGCGAGCGCTTCGCGATGCCGGACGGCAGCGTCCCGCACGCCGAGCTGCGGATCGGCGACTCGATCGTGATGCTCTCGGAGACCGGCGAGAGCGCGACCGCCGGCCTGCGCTCGCTGCTGTCGACCTTCTGGCCCGACGTCGACGCCGTCTGGCAGCGCGCGCTGGCCGCCGGCGCCACGGTCGCCTATCCGCTCGACGACAAGTTCTACGGCGATCGCAGCGGCCGCCTGCGCGACCCGTTCGGCCACGAGTGGGTGCTCGCCCAGCGGATCGAGGACCTCACGAACGAGCAGATGCTCAAGCGGGCGAGCGCGTCGCCCGCCTGAGCCGGGCCGCGCTCAGGTGCCCGCGACGTGCCCCGGCGTCATCGCCGGCGGCCCGGCCACGATGCACTCGGTCGTCAGGATCGTCTTGGCGACCGAGGCGGCGTTCGCGAGCGCCGAGCGGGTGACCATCAGCGGATCGATCACGCCGGCCGCGAGCAGGTCGCCGTAGCGGCCCTGATCGGCGTCGAAGCCCTCGTGCAGGCCGAGCGCGCGCACGCGCTCGACGACCGACGACGGCTCGAGCCCGGCGTTGCGGGCGATCTGGCGCAGCGGCTCCTCGAGCGCGCGGCGCACGAGCTCGACGCCGGTCGCCTCGTCGGCCGTGCAGCCGCTCGCGTCGATCGCCGCCTGCGCGTGCAGCAGCGCCGCGCCGCCGCCGGCGACGACGCCCTCGGTGCGCGCGGCGCGCGTCGCCTGGACCGCGTCCTCGACGCGGTGGCGGCGCTCGCGCTGCTCGGTCTCGGTCGCCGCGCCGACCTTCAGCACCGCGACGCCGCCGACCAGCCGCGCCAGCCGCTCGGCGAGCTTGCCGCGATCGAAGTGCGTCAGGCCGCGCTCGGCCAGCTCGTCGCGCAGCTGGCCGATCCGCAGGTCGATGCCGGCCTGCGCGCCGGCGCCGTCGAGGATCGTCGTCGTCAGCCGGTCGACGACGACGCGCCGCGCCTGCCCGAGCTGGTCGAGCCGGATCGACTCGAGGCTGAGGCCGAGGTCGGGCGCGATCGGCATGCCGCCGGTCAGCAGCGCCAGGTCCTCGAGCACGCGCGCGCGCCGCTCGCCGAACTCCGGCGCGATCACCGCGACCGAGGTCAGCACGCCGCGCTTGGCGTTCGTGACGAGCGCCTGGATCGCGTCGGCCTCGATCATCGTCGCGATTACCAGCAGCGGCCGGCCCGTCGGCGCGACGAGGTCGAGCGCCGGCAGCAGCTGCCGGCCGCTCTCGAGCTTCTGGTCGACGAGCAGGACGTAGGGGTACTCGAGCACGGCCTCGGCGCGGCCCTCGTCGGTCGCCATCTCGGGCGAGAGGAAGCCGCCCGGCAGCCGCGCGCCCGGGCTGCGCTCGATCTCCAGCTCGAGCGTCTGGCCGTCCTGGATGCTGAGCGAGCCGTCGTTGCCGGCCGTCTCGATCGCCTCGGCGACGATCGCGCCGATCTGCGCGTCGCCGGCCGAGATCGTCGCCACGCGCTCGATCTGCGCGCGCTCGCTGACCGGCACCGCCTGCACGTCGCGCAGGTGCGCGACGACCTGCTCGACGGCGCGCTCGACGCCGCGCCGCAGCGCCAGCGGATGCGCGCCGGCGGCGACGTTCTTGAGCCCGCCGCGGACGAGCGCCTGCGCCAGCAGCGTCGCCGTCGTCGTGCCGTCGCCGGCGACCTCGTTGGTGGCGCCGGCGACCTGGCGCAGCAGCTGCGCGCCCGGCCGGCGGAAGACGCCGCCGATCTCGATCCCGGCGGCGATCGTCGCGCCGTCGTTGGTGATCGTCGGTCCGTCGCCGTCGACGACGAGCACGTTGCGCCCGCGCGGCCCGAGCGTCACCTTGACGGCGTCGGCGACGGCGTCGACGCCCTCCTGCAGCAGCGCCCGCGCCTGCGCGCCGTAGCGCAGCTGGCGCGGCGGCCGGTGCAGGACGGTGTTGCTGCGGTCGTTGACCGCGCGCGCCGCGGCCGTCATGTCCTCCAGCTGCGGGCGCGCGACGACGCACATCGTCGCCAGCACGTTCTTGGCGATCGAGGCGGCGTTGGCGAGCGCCGAGCGGGTCACGAGCGTCGGGTCGATCACGCCGGCGGCGAGCATGTCGCCGTAGCGGCCGGTCGCCGCGTCCAGGCCCTCGCGCGGCCCCAGCTCGCGCACGCGCATGACGGTCGTCGACGGCTCCAGGCCGGCGTTGTGGGCGATCTGGCGCAGCGGGTCCTCGAGCGCGCGGCGCACGATCGCGGCGCCGGTCGCCTCGTCGCCCTGCAGGCCACAGTCGCCGACCGCCGTCTGCGCGTGCACGAGCGCGGCGCCGCCGCCGGCGACGATCCCCTCCTGCAGCGCCGCGCGCGTCGCGCGCAGGGCGTCCTCGACGCGGTGGCGGCGCTCGGCCAGCTCGGCCTCGGTCGTCGCGCCGACGCGGATCACCGCGACCCGGCCGCCGAGCCGCGCCAGCCGCTCGCGCAGCTTGTCGCGGTCGTAGTCGCTGAGGCCGCGGTCGCCCTCCAGCTCGTCGCGGATCGCCGCGATCCGCCGCGCGACGGCGTCAGCGTCGCCGGCGCCGTCGACGATCGTCGTCGAGCGGCCGTCGACGACGACGCGCGCGGCCTCGCCGAGGTGGACGAGCCGGATGCTGCCGAGCGAGACGCCGAGCTCGCTCGCGACCGGCAGGCCGCCGGTCAGCACGGCCAGGTCCTCGTGCACGCGGCGGCGGTCGCTCTGGATGAACTCCGGCGTCGGCACGGCGACGCTCGTCAGCGCGCCCTGGACCTTGTTGAGCACGAGCGTGCCGAGCGCCTCGCCGTCGATGTGCTCGGCGATCACCAGCAGCGGCCGGCCGGTCGGGATCACCTGCTCGAGCAGCGGCAGCACGTCGCGCGCGGCGCTCAGGCGCTCGCCGGAGATCAGGATGTACGGGTTCTCGAGCACCGCCTCGCGGCGCGCCGCGTCGGTGATCATGTGCGGCGAGACGTAGGCGCTGGGGAACTGCATCCCCTCGATCAGCTCCAGCTCGACGCCCGGCTCGTCGCGGTGCTCGACGCGCACGACGCCCTGCGCGCCGACCTGCGCGAAGGCCTCGCCGATCACCTCGCCGAGCGTCGCGTCGCCGGCCGCGATCGTCGCGACGTCGACCATCTGCGCCGGCTCGGCGACGGCGATCGACTGCTCGCCCAGGTGCTCGAGCACGCGCTCGACGGCGCGCTCGATGCCGCGCCGCAGCGCCATCGGGTCGGCGCCGGCGGCGACGTTCTTGAGCCCGTGGCCGACGAGCGACTGCGCGAGCAGCGTCGCCGTCGTCGTGCCGTCGCCCGCAACCTCGTTCGTCTTCGCGGCGACCTCGCGCACGAGCCGCGCGCCCTGGCGCTCGAAGACCGGGCCGAGCTCGATCTCGCCCGCGATCGTCACGCCGTCGTTGGTGACGATCACCTCGTCGTCGCCGGTCGCGAGCATCACGTTGCGCCCGCTCGGCCCAAGCGTCACCTTGACGGCGTCGGCGACGGCGTCGATGCCGGCCAACAGCGCGGCGCGCGCGGCGGCGTCGTACTTGAGCTCCTTGTACCTCATCTGATCGGCACCTTTATCCGGGTCTGGTCCTCGTCGAACTCCGATGTGCGCACGGTCACCAGCAGCTGCCAGTCGCCGGCGAGGCCGAGCTGCGCGCCGACCGCGTAGTGGCCGGGGCCGACCTCGCGCACGTCCGGGTGCAGCGGGCCGAGGCCGCGCGCCGGCAGGCTCAGCTCGACGCTGACCTCCTTGGCCCTCGTGTAGGCGCCGCCGACGCGCGCGCGGCGCAGGTAGAGGTTGATCGTGTTCATGCCGACCGTGGCCGGGTCGACGGTGTAGCGCAGCGCCGTCGAGCCGACGTGCGCGCGGCCCTCGATCGGCTGCGCCGCGACGCTCGCGGCCGGCGCGGCCTGCGCCGGCGCGGCGCTGCCGGTACCGGCCGGCGCGTAGGCGACGAGCACCGCCGTGACGCCGAGCACGACCGCGATCAGCGCCACCTCGAGCCGCATGCTGCGCGCCAGCGCGGCGACCGTGCGGGCGGCGTCGGCGCCCGCCTCGACGCCGCGCGCGAGCGCCGGCAGCAGCCGCTGGCGGTTGAGCGCGCCGAGGCCGACGAGCGCCAGCAGCAGCAGCACCTTGGCGACGATCGCGCGGCCGTAGCCGCTGGTCACGAGCGCCGGCACGCTGTCGAGCTCGACGACCGCCTGCACGGTGCCGCTGGCGGCGAGCACGAGCACGGCGATCAGCGCCAGCGCCGAGAAGCGCGCGAGCGTGGCCTGCAGCAGCCGCGCGCGATCGGCGGCCTGCAGCCGCGTCAGCGCCGCCGGCACGGCGACGACCAGCGCGACGAGGCCGCCGAGCCAGACGGTCATCGCGGTGACGTGCAGGATGTCGGCCGGCATGCCGAGCCAGGTCGGGCTCTGCGTGCGCGCGTGGCCGACGAGCGCCGGCGAGACGAGCAGCGAGCCGATCGGCAGCATCAGCAGCGCGACCAGCTCCGGGCTCGCCGAGCGCGGCATCGCGATGCCGTCGGCGCCGATCCGCGCGACGCGCAGCGCCGGCAGCCGGCTGCCGGCGGCGATCACGCCGAGCGCGATGCCGAGCAGCAGCCAGGCGCCGATCCGCAGCAGCATCAGCGAGCCGAAGCGCGTGTCGAGCACCTCGCTCAGCGCCGTGCCGTTGAGCGCCGACCAGAAGCTCGTGCCGCCAGCGCTGGCGGCCTCCAGCGGCAGCGCGAGCACGCTGGCGGCGGCGCCGACCGCCGTGCCCGCGAGCACGATCGCGCGCAGCCGCCGGTTGGCGGCGCGCGAGGCGCGCAGCCACTCCTCGCCGCCGCCGGCGGCGGCCGCCAGCGCCGGCGTCCAGAGCCAGGCGAAGAAGACGGCGCCGCCGATCGCCAGCGCCAGCGCGGCGTAGCCGAGCAGCCGCACGATCCAGAAGGCGACGGACGTGACCTTGCCGGCGGTCGGCCCGCTGAGCTCGGCCGCCGACAGCTTGACGACGCCGCCGGCGCTCGGGTTGCCGATCGCGAAGCTGATGCCGCCCGCGACCGGGTGCGAGTCGGCGGAGATGATCCGGTAGGTCGCCGTGTAGGTGCCGTCGGGCAGGTTCGGCCGCAGCGCGATCGCCAGCCCGTGGTCGGAGCCCTGCGGGCGGAACGTCGAGCCGGTCTCGACCTCGACGCCCTGGCTGTTGAGCACGCGGATCGCGCCGAAGCTGGCCTCGATCGCCTCGCCGAAGTAGAAGGCGACGCTGCCGGGCTGGTCCTGCAGGTGCGCGCCGTCGGCCGGCAGCGTGCGCTCGAGCTTGGCGTGCGCCTGCGCCGGCGCGGCGATCGCGAGCGCCGCCAGCAGCGTCAGCGCGAGGATCCGCAGCGGGCGGCTCATCGCGGCCGCATCCGCAGCTCGCCGAGCACCTGTCCGCCGGCCTCGTCGACGAAGGCGACGGCGTCGGCGCGCGAGCGGCCGCCGCCGAGGTAGAGCGCGAAGACGGCGGTCGCGCGGCGGCCGTCGTAGCGCGCCGGGTAGGAGAGGTAGCGCCAGCAGCCCTCGCGCCAGTGCTCGCTCGGCGCCTCGGCCGCCAGGTGCTCGCGCGCGCCGCGCCACAGCTCGCTCGCGCGCAGGCGCGTCAGCGTGCGCTCGAGCGAGACCCAGCGGCGCGCGCAGAGCGCCTCCGCGAGCGGCCGGCCGCCGCGCAGCTCCGGCGTCGCGGCGGCCAGCGCCGCGCCGACCGCCAGCCACAGCGCGGTCGCCGCGGCGTCGTCGAAGACGGCCGTCCACGGGCGCGCGGCGAGCGCGCCGCAGAGCGCCAGCGCGGCGAGCGCGGCGGCGCGCAGCGGCGTGCCGGCGTCGATCGGCCGGCTGGCGCCGAGGCAGCCGCAGCTGGCGTCGCTCGCGTTGCGCACGCCCCAGGCCGCGACGGCGGTCGCGACGGCCAGCAGCAGGGCCGCCGCGAGCTGCGCGAAGGGCGTCGCCAGCGTCGCGAGGACGAGCGCCCCCGCGCCAAGTTCAAGTGCCGCCAGGGTCCACCAGGCAGCAGCCTCGGGCACGCGCGCCGGCAGCGCGCGCAGTACGACGGTACCGCGTCCATGCGTGGAATCGGCCGCCTTCGTGGCACCGCCGACCAGCAGGAACAGCCCAGGCCACATGGCGACGCCCGCGGCAAGCGCTGACAGAACCAACGTCTCTCTCCTCCCCGACCGAACTCCCGGATGAAGAAGCTACACCATCCGATCAAAGTCAGCTAGGTTTTGCAGCCGTGCGCTCCTGGTTTCGCATGACCATCGTCGTAGCCGCGCTCGCCGCCGGCGTCCTGGCCACCGTCCTGATCGCCCGCGGCGGCGGTCAGGGCGCGAGCGCGTCGGCCGAGACGCCGGCCGCGCCGAAGCCCGTGCCGCCGTCGATCCAGGGGCCGCGCACGCGCATCGGCGACCTCGTCTACAACCTCACCAACATGCAGCTGCTGGACGTCGACAACCCGAGCGACGCGCCCTACCTGGTCAACCTCAACGCGCCGGCCAAGGGCACCGCGTACCTCGGCGTGTTCGTCCGCGTCTACAACCTCAGCGACAAGCCGCTGCCGAGCGCCTCCGGCTACCTGCTCGAGCCGGAGGGCAACCCGGTGCTGGTCGAGCAGACGATGCCGGCCGAGAGCCCGTACATCATGCCGGCCGGCGCGACGGTCCCGGCCGGCGGCGTGCTGCCGGTGCCCGGCACGACGGCCGCCGCCGGCAAGATCCCCGGCGGCCTGCTGCTGTTCCCGGTCGACAAGGCGGTCACGTCCAACCAGCCGCTGAACATCGTGATCCACACGGCCGAGGGCAAGCTCGCCCAGCTGCCGCTGCCGAAGCTGCCGAAGCTGACCGGCTACGCCGGCCACAACAACCACGACTGAGCGGCTCAGCGCAGCTCCGGCAGCCGCCGCGCAAGCTCGTCGAGCGCCGGCAGCCAGTGCTGCTCGAGCACGTGGTTGGCGTCGTAGGCGAGCGCGTGGGTGCGCGCCTGCTCGGCGAGCGCGGCGCGCTCGGCCGCTGACTGCGCGTAGCAGGCCTCGAGGCTCTCGACGATCTCCTCCAGGTGCGGCCGCGCCTGCCAAGAGGACTGGTCGCTCCAGTAGCGCTCGTAGCCGACCTTCCAGCCGGCGCCGCAGACCTCCGACATCGCCGTGAAGTCGGTCACGATCGCCGGCACGCCGCAGCTGTTGGCCTCCAGCACCGTCAGCCCGAAGCCCTCGCCCATCGACGCGTTCAGCAGCACGTCGAGCGTCGCGTAGCGGTCGGCCATCTCCTCCGGCGCCAGCGGCTCGTGCAGGTAGCGGTACTGGTCGGTGACGATCACGCTGTGCTCGTCGACGCCGAGGTCGGCCAGCAGCGACGGGATGTGCAGCCCCTGGTGCGAGCCGAGCAGCTCCGTGTGCAGGTAGAGGATCGCGTCGTCGTGGCGCGCGCGGAAGATCGCGAAGGCCTCGATCAATTCCGGCAGCGACTTGCGCGAGAGCGCGCCCTTGTTGACCGCGACGACGCCGACGACGAAGGCGTCGCGCGGCAGCCCGGCGGCGGCCCGCTGCGGCGCCTGCGGCTGCGGCCGGTAGACGTCGCCGGCGACGCCGTGCGGGACGTAGAGCGGGTTCAGCTCGCGCAGCCGGTCGGCGCCGAAGCGCGTCATCGCGATCGGCACCGCGCCGGTGTCGCGGAAGAAGTCGAGCACGGCCGGCGGCGCCGGATCGTGGTCGACCGGCACCCAGCAGGCGGCGTTGAGGCCGGCGAAGGCGGCGCGGTCGAGCACGAAGACGTCGACGACGGTCAGCACCAGGCCGCCGCGCAGCGAGCCGAAGTGGCGCTCGGCGTGCGGGCGCACGATGTCGTTGCCCCAGCCGCCGCTGCCCGGGTACACGCGCAGCGGGCCGAAGTCGAACGGCGCGCCGGCGAGGCCGTGGAAAGCGCTGATCGCGACCTCGTGCGTGCGCGCGAGCCGCGGCGCGAACATCGCCACCTGCTGGCCGTAGCCGGACGCCGCCCAGGGCGCGTTGCTGTGCATCAGGATCTTCACGCGAGCCCTCCGAGCATCTGCCAGAAGTCGCGCGCCGCGCGCTCGAGCGCGTCCGGGCGCTCGAGCCAGTGCAGCGCGCCGACGTTGCGGTTGACGACCAGCTCGCAGCCCGCCGCCCAGGCCTCGACTGTCGCGCGGCCGAACGGCTCCGGCGAGGTCGGCAGGAAGACGAAGCGGCGATACAGCCGCAGGATCGAGGCGACGTGCTCGGGCGGCACCGGCCCCTTCGCGCGCACGCGCGGCGTCTCGGCGATCGGCACCGCCATCGGCCCCCAGAAGTCGACAGGCTCGTTCGCCTCGGCCCACTCGAAGGCCTGGATCAGCCCCTTGCCGGCGTGCTGGCCGGAGCCGAGCCAGCAGGCGCCGCGCTGGCGCCGGCCGGCGCCGCGGCCGGCGCGCAGCCGCGTCAGGTCGAGCGCCGGCGGGATGCAGTGCGCCTCGCGCTCGAGCGCGTGCGGGAAGCGCTCGCGGTGCAGCGGCGAGGTGAAGACGTTGGTCGCGTGCTCCAGCGCCCAGCGCACGAGCGCGGGGTCGCCGGAGCCGCCGGGGCGCGCGAGGTCGTGCCAGTAGCGCAGCGCCGGCCGGCCGGCGAGCGCCGCCACCGTCTGCGGCGGGTAGCCGATCGAGTTGTGGATGCAGGCGACATCGCAGTCGCGCAGCCGCTCCAGCGCCGTCGGCGGCACGTCGACGACCTGCACGCCGGCGGGCGCCGCGGCGCGGAACTCGGCCTGCGTCAGCTCCGCCCCGCCGGGCGGCTCGTAGACGTCGGCGAGCCAGCCGACGCGCATCACGCGACCGCCTCGGCGCCGGCGGCGACCCGCGCGGCGCGCATCAGGCGACCGCCTCGAAGGCGCGCAGCCACTGCGGCGCGAGCGCCGCCATCGAGTACTCCGCGCGCACGCGCGCACGCGCGGCCGCGCCCACGCGCGCGCGCAGCTCCGGATCGTCGACCAGCCGCAGCAGCGTCGCCGCGAGCGCCGGCGGATCGGCGGCGTGGAAGCCGGTCACGCCGTGCTCGATCGCCGGGTAGATGCGGCGGTCGCCGACGAACGGGATCCCCCAGGCGCCCGCCTCGAGCCAGCGCAGCTGGCTGCGCGCGCGGCGCCAGGGCGCGCGCCCCATCGGGTCGAAGCCGACGTCGAAGAGGCTGACCGCGGCCGGGTACTGCTCGGGCAGCACCGGCGGGATCGCCAGGCAGCGCTCGGGCGCGACGGCGCCGGAGGCCGCCAGCTCGTCGGCGTGCGGCGCGCCGACGCTGATGAAGTTCGTCAGCTCGCGCGCCCGCAGCACGCCGCCGATCTGCGTCAGCCAGCCGCGCATCTCGTCAGGCGTCAGCGAGCGACCGGCCCAGCCGATGTTGACCGTGTCGTGCGGCGGCCGCGTCAGCGCGTAGGCGTCGAGGTCGATGCCGCTCTCGCAGACCAGCGTGCGCGCGTTGAGCGCGGCGTAGCGCTCGGCGATCCGCTCGGTCGCGCAGATCACGCCGTCGCAGCTCGCGATCAGCCGCTCGATCAGCGCCAGCGCCTCCGGCGCCTGCGGGATCGCGTGGATGTCGAAGTCGACCTCGTAGAGCACGCGCGTGCCCTTGGCGCGCAGCGCCGGGATCGCGTCGAGCCAGCCCTCGCTGGCCGGCGTCTGCAGCACGACCAGCGCGTAGGCGGCGAGGTCAGGCTGGCCGCCGCTCGCGCGCACCTCGCCGCGGCCGAGCCGGATCCGCGGCGGCGGCTCGTCGAGCCCGCACCAGTCGCAGCCGAGCGCGAGCGCCGGCAGCATCACGCGGTGGTAGCAGCTGGCGTCGGCCGTCTGGCCGACGAAGACGACGTCGCCCGGGTCGATCACAGGCTCGGCGCCAGGTCCGCCAGCGGCACGCCGGCCCACTTGTCGCGCAGGCGCGCCAGGCTCGTCGCCTGCCAGCGCGCGACCTTCTCGTCGAGCCGGCCGCGGAACAGCGACTCGTGGTGGATCGCCACGACCGCCGGCTCGTAGACGCAGGCCAGCCCCGCCTGGAAGACGCGCAGGCAGTAGTCGACATCCTCCCAGCCCATCCGGAAGTCGGGATCGTAGACGCCGACCCGCGCCAGCGTCTCGGCGGCGATGAACTGGAACGCGCCGGTGACCGGGCAGACGCAGCGCTCGAGCGCCTCCGGCAGGTTCGCCGGCGCGTAGCGGAAGCGGTGCTCGAAGACGTCGGCGAGCTTGGAGAAGTACAGGCCGGCGTGCTGGATCAGCCCGTTCGGGTACAGCAGCAGCGCGCCGACGAGGCCGACCGGCGGGCCGCCGGCGCCGGCGCGGCGGCAGCGCGCGAGCCAGCCGGGCGTCAGCATCGCCACGTCGGCGTTCATCAGCACGGCGTCGCGGCCCTGCGCCCGCGCGCGCTCGAGCCCGACGTTGACGGTGCGCGAGAAGCCCTCGTTGACGTCCTTGCGGACGAGCTCGCAGCCGTAGCGCGCGTAGCGCTCCTCGAAGACGTCGACGAGCCAGGGCTGCGGCGAGCGGTCGTCGACGATCAGCACGTCGACGGTGTCCGAGACGGTCTGGCGGATCGAGCGCACGCAGGCGCCGAGCACGTCGATGTCGCCCTCATCGGACATGTAGTTCGGGATCACGACGAGCGGCTTGGCCATCGCGCTCAGTCCCTCGCCGGCACGCGCACGGGGACGCGGTCGTCGAGCCGCCGCTCGACCTCGGCCAGCGCCGGCAGCCAGTGCTCGGCGAAGACGCGCTCGACGTCGTAGGCGAGCGCGTGCTCGCGCGCCCGCTCGCTCAGCGCCGCGCGCTCGCCGCCGCTCAGCGCGTGGCAGGCCTCGAGCGCGTCGATCAGCTCGCCCAGCCGCGGCCATGCCTGCCAGGAGCGCAGCGGCGTGCGCACGCGGTCGCCGCCGATCGTCCAGCCGGCGCCGCAGACCTCCGGCATCGCGGTGACGTCGGTCACGATCGCCGGCACGCCGCAGGCCTGCGCCTCGAGGATCGGCAGCCCGAAGCCCTCGCCCATCGCCGGGTTCACGAGCACGTCGAGCGCGGCGAAGACCTGCGCCATGTGGTCGGCCGGGTGCGGGTGGAACTGGTAGCGGTACTGGTCGGGGAAGACGACGGCGCGCTCGTCGAGCTCGAACGCGGCCAGCAGCGGCCGCAGGTCGTAGCCCTCCTGGTAGATGCCGCTGACCTCGGTGTGCAGGTACAGCAGCGCCTCCTCGTGGCGCGCGCGCAGCGCCGCGAACGCCTCGACGATCTGCGGCAGCGACTTGCGCGACGGCACGCCCTTGTTCATCGCGACGGCGCCGACGACGAACGCGTCGGCCGGCAGGCCCAGCAGCTCGCGCGCGGCGGCGCGCGGCCGCGGGCAGAACAGCTCGGTGTCGATCGCGTGCGGGACGTAGAGCGCGTCGAAGCCGCTCAGCCGGTCCTGGCCGAAGCGCGACATCGCGATCGGGATCGCCGCCGTCTCGGCGAAGAAGGAGCGCAGCGCCGGCGGCGCCGGGTCGTGGTCGACCGGCACCCAGGCGGCGACGTCGAGCGAGCGCCAGACGCGCCCCTGCAGCGCCGGCAGGTCGAGCAGCGTCAGCACGATGCCGCCGCGACGGCTGCCGAAGACGCTCTCGGCGTGGCCGACGATGCACTCGTCGCCGTAGGTCCCGCCGACGCTCGGCAGCACCTCGATGCCCCGCCAGTCCAGGCGCGCGCCCTGCAGCCCGTGGAAGGCGCTGATCGCGACCTCGGTGTGGCGCGCCAGGCGCGGCGCGAGCAGCGCGACCTGCTGCCCGTAGCCGGACGGGACCCAGGGGGCGTTGCTGTGGACGAGGATCGTTCTCAACGGCGATACCGGCACTGAGCCGCGGCGGCGGCATCATACGCGCCGCGGCCCGGATCCACCGCCGGCCCGTGGCGACACGGGGTCGGTGGATCCAGGCGCGAGGGCGGCGCCCCGAAGGCTGTCGCGTTCGGGAGCGCCGCCGTGCGGCTCCGGCCCTTAGGTGGCGCTCGCGACCGGCGTGCCGGCCGAGAGCGGGCCGTCCTTCTTGTAGACGGTGCCCGTCTTCCAGCTCAGCGGCAGCTCCGCGAGGCCCGACTTCTTCGAGGACTCGCTCGGCGACGTGCCGCCGGCGCCGTTGGCGTCACGGAAGTTGACCGTGCCGCCGGTGCCGAGGATCGCGATCCAGTAGACGTCGCCCTTGGTCAGCGTGACCGAGTGGTCGAACGTGACCGTGACCCAGCCGGCCTGCTTCTTGTTGTTGATCTTGACCTCGCCGGAGGTCAGCAGCGCATCCGGGTGCTTGCCGGTGCCGTTGTCGACGTAGATGCCGGCGACCAGCCAGGTGGCCGTCGAGCCGGTCTCGACGTAGACGTCGAGCGCCTTCGCCGCACCGTTCTTGTTCGCGGTCGCCTGGAAGGCCATCGCGACGCCGGCGTTGACCGACTCGGTCGTGGCGCCGAGCTGATGCGTGCCGATCACCGGCACCTTGCTGATCAGGATCTCGTCGGTCGTCTCGGTCGACGCGTTGCCGTCGCTGCCGAGCGCGATCACCTGGCAGCTGATCTTGTGGCCGACGTCGTCGGCGACGATCTTGTAGGACGGCTCGTCGTCGACCACGTGCGCGGCGAGCACCGTCGCGCCGTTGTAGCTCGTCAGCGGCGCCCCGTCGCGCAGCCAGATGTACTGGTAGTTGACCTTCTTGTCCTTGAAGCGCGACCAGGTGCCGTTGAAGGACACCTTGACCGTGCCGCCGACCTCGAAGACGCCGTTGAGCGTCGGGCCGCACATCGGGCCGGGCGAGCCGCCGTCGACGGGCGGACGGTTGCTGCCGCCGATCCCGGTGACCTGGATCGCCGCCCAGTCGGCGTCGCTGAACGGGATCTTGAACGGCGCCCGCGTCAGGCTGCGGTCGAGCACCAGCTGGTCCATCATGTCGAACGCCTGGACATAGAGCTTCTTGTAGTAGGCGTTGCTGGTGACGGTCGCGCTCTGGCCGTCGCGCTCGAACAGGAACTCGTGGTTCTCGAGGTGGCGCAGGCGCTCGAAGATCGCCTGGAACGGCGTCGTGTCCTGGCTCGGGTCCCAGCGCAGCGCGCCGAACGGGTACGTGTCGGCGCCGGGGCCGTTGTTGTCGCCGACGTTCGCGTACGTGCTGCCCTGGTCGGTCGGGCCGAGGTCCTTGACGTGGAACATCGCGACCTTGTCCTGCCAGCGCTCGATCACGTCCGGCGCGACGAGCCGGTTGTTGCCCTGGCCCGGGTTCGGGTCACCCGCGCCCTGCAGCCCGACGCCCGGGCCGCCGCCGGCCATCCAGAGGCCGTCCATCAGCCAGCAGAGGTCGGACTCGGCGAACGCGTAGTCGTTGTCGAGCTCGGTGTAGGCGAGCGCCGAGATGTAGTTGTTGTCGTACTTGGTACCGGTGTTGGAGATCCACTTGCCCTGCTCGGAGTGGAAGTGCCGGTAGTAGCGGGCGTTGGCGCGACCCTGGACGGACGCGCCGTTGAACTGCGCCTGGCCGTACGGCGTCGGCAGCACGCTCTGGCCGTTGCCGGTCTGGAACGAGCGGCCCCACGCGTTCATCGTCGCGCAGCTGGCCTGCCAGGCCGAGATCGTCGTCGGCGTCGTGATCGCCGTGCCGGCGCCCGGGACCGACGGCCAGCCGCTGCCCTGGCCGAGCTGGTTGCAGTTCCAGGCGTTCATCTTCGTGATCGCCGAACCGAGCACCGCGGCCGTCGTCGGCTGCGGGCCGTCGTGCGTGCCGACGACGCGGTAGCCGTACGTGCGCGCGTAGCTGCCCATCGCGACCCAGCCGTCCGGGTTGTTGCCCGCCGGCGTCGGGTAGGCGCTCGCGAACTCCCAGGCGTTGCAGTTGAGCGACTTCATGAACGCGATGTGGTCGAGGAACGCCGCTTCGCTGTTCCACGCCACCGCGGGCATCGTGTACATGATCGCGCCGCGCCGGAACTTCGGCAGCTCGGCGGCGTGCTCCTCGCAGCCATGCTCGTCCCCGGCCGCCTGGCCGGCGGACTTCCCGGCCAGCGGCCCGAGCCCGGCGACGGCCGCGCCGGTCGCCGCCGCGCCGGCGGCAGCGGTCAGAAAGCCACGGCGGTCGAGCCGAAACTCATTGAGCGACTCTTTGCTCACCCTCTCCCCCTTCTTTACGTGGCGCGGGCGGTCGCGGCGACTACTCGAGACAGCCCGAGCGGCCTCTCCTAGGCCACCGGCGCGAGTTCTATCGCGTCCGGCGCGCAAAAGCTAGTCGAGCGCACGACAAAAGTCGCGGAGTAACGCCTGTTTCCCGTTACAAGATCGGAAAGTCGCTGGAAATGAGCCGAACGAGCGGCCGGCGAACGATGTGTCGCCGCCGTGAACGCCCCGCGCGCCGCGCCGACCCTGAGAGCCCCGTAAGAGCGGTACGAGAGACTAGTGTTAGCCGCCGACCCTGTGCTAGCTTCGCCGACGTGGTCGGTTACTCGTCCGCGCGTGAAGGCTCCGCGCGGAGAACAGCTCAAGCTCTGAACTCCCGTCGTGGGCGCCTCGCCGCGGCGCTCGTCGCGGTCGGCGTGCTCGGCACGACCGCCTGCGGCGGCGGCGGCTCCGCGTCGGCCGACGTCGGCACGCCGGCGTCCGCGCAGGCCGCGAAGGCGGCGGCGACCGTCAAGACGATCGACGTCTCCGGCTTCGGCAAGGTGCTGGCCAACGCGGCCGGCCGGCCGCTCTACCTGCTGACCAGCGATCCCGCCGGCGCCAGCACGTGCACGGGCGCCTGCCTGAAGAAGTGGCACCCGCTGCTCGTCGGCGGCGCGGCGACCGCCGGCGCCGGCGTCAAGGCGAACCTGCTCGGCACCTTCAAGCGCAGCGACGGCCGCGGCAAGCAGGTCATGTACGCCAAGCACGCGCTGTCCACGTACTCGGGCCCCGGCCTCGTCTCCGGCGCCGGCCTGAAGACGAACGGCGGCACCTGGTACCTCGTCGCCCCCTCCGGCAAGCCGATCAAGACGACCGGCGCCGGCGGATACTGACGGCGTGACGGCCGGGAGCGCGCTCGACGACCCGTCGAGCGCGGAGCCGTCGGCGCGACGAACGGAGCCGCGCAAGAGCCTCGTGCTGGCCGTGTGCTGCGTCGCGCAGTTCATGGTCATCCTCGACCTGTCGATCGTCAACGTCGCGCTGCCGTCGATCCAGTCGGCGCTGAAGTTCTCGGCAGCCGACCTGCAGTGGGTCGTCGACGCCTACGCGATCGTCTTCGCCGGCTTCCTGATGCTCGCGGGCCGCGCGACCGACCTGTTCGGGCAGCGGCGCATGTTCGGCGCCGCGCTCGGGCTGTTCGCGCTGGCCTCGCTGGTCGGCGGCTCGGCCCCGACCAGCGGCGTGCTGACCGGCGCCCGCGCCGTCCAGGGCCTGGCCGGCGCCGGCATGGCCTCGGCCTCGCTGGCGATCATCACCTCGACCTTCGCGCCCGGGCCGGAGCGGCACCGCGCGATCGCGCTCTGGGGCGCGATGAACGGCGCCGGCGGCGCCGCCGGCGTGCTCTTCGGCGGCATCCTCACCGACGCGCTGAGCTGGCGCTGGGTGCTGCTGATCAACGTGCCGATCGGCCTCGCCGCGGCGGTGATGGCGCAGCGCGTCGTGCCCGACCGGCGCACGCGCGCGGCGCGCAGCTTCGACCTCGGCGGCGCGCTGGTGCTGACGGCCGGCCTGCTGATCGCGACCTACGGCGGCGTCACCGCCGGCTCCGACGGCTTCGGCTCGGCCTCGGCGCTGGTGCCGATGGCGATCGGCTCGATCCTGGTCACGCTCTTCCCGCTCGTCGAGGCGCGCGCCGCCGAGCCGCTCGTGCCGCCGAAGTCGATCACGCCGCAGCTGCGCTGGATCAACCTGATCGTGCTGCTCTTCAGCGCCGCGCTGTTCGCGATGTGGTACGCGAACTCGCTCTACCTGCAGCAGGTGCTGTCGCTCTCGCCGCTCCAGACCGGGCTGACGTTCCTGCCGATGACGCTGGCGATCTTCCTCGCGGCGTCGCTGGCCGGCCGGCTCGCCGGCCGCGCCGGCGTGCGGCCGGTGCTCGGCTCGGGCCTCGTGATGCTGGCGATCGGCCTGGCGCTGCTCTCGCGCATGGGCAGCGGCGGCAGCGCGATCCAGTACGTGATGCTGCCGGGCGTCCTGGCCGCGATCGGGATCGGCTTCGCGGTCGTCTCCTCGACGATCGCGGCGACGCAGAGCGCGGCGCCCGACCAGGCCGGCCTGACGTCCAGCCTCGTCAACACCGCGCGCCAGGTCGGCGGCGGCCTCGGCCTGGCGATCCTGATCTCGATCGCGACCCAGCGCACCAGCGACCTGATCGGCGACGGCCGCGACGTCGCGCAGTCGCTGACCGACGGCTTCAGCCTCTCGTTCACGATCAGCGCGGTGCTGGTGGCGGTCGCCGCGATCCTCACGTTCGTCCTGCTGCCGGGCACGGCCGACGCCAGCCGGCGCCGGCTCGGCGCGCGCGTGACGGCCGGCGTCGCCGTGCTGATCGCCGCCTTCGCCGCCGCCGCCTTCGCGCTCCCGCGCTCGCAGGCGGCGCCGATCGGCGCCTACACGACCAAGGGCGCCTACAGCTTCGCCTCCGCGCCCGGCCTGCACCCGCCGAAGCTGCAGCTGCAGCTGGCGCTGCCCGGCGCCAAGCTGCCGGGGCTGATCATGACGGCGAACTTCCTCGACGTCACGAAGCCGCCGATCGTCGGCCAGAGCGGGCCGCTGATCCTCGACAAGAGCCTCGAGCCGGTCTGGTTCAAGCCCGTGCCGACGAACGTCGTCGCCGCGAACCTCGACACCTACACGTACGACGGCCGGCCGGTGCTGGCCTGGTGGCAGGGCGACGTCAGCGCGACCGGGCAGATCAACAGCGGCGAGATCGTCGTCGTCGACCAGCACTACAAGACGGTCGCGACGCTGAAGGCGACCGACGGCTGGGTGATCACGCTGCACGCGCTCGCGATCGTCGGCGACAAGGCCTGGGTGACGGTCAACAAGAACGTCCCCGCCGACCTCTCGGCCGTCGGCGGCGTCAACCACGGCGTGCTGGTCGACGCCGGCCTGCAGGAGTACGACCTGAAGACCGGCAGGCTGCTCTCGACCTGGGCCGCGAGCGACCACATCCCGCTGACGGACTCCGAGACGACGCCGCCGCCGAACGGCTTCCCCTGGGACGCCTACCACATCAACTCGCTGCAGATCCTCGGCGACGGCCGCGCGCTGGTCTCGATGCGCAACACGTCCGCCGGCTACCTGTTCGACCGCACGACCGGCAAGGTCGTCTGGCAGATCGGCGGCAAGCACTCGAGCTTCGACCTGCCCGAGGACGCCCGCTTCGAGTGGCAGCACGACATGCAGCTGCACGGCGACACGACGCTGACGCTGTTCGACAACCACTGCTGCGACATCACCGGCGCCGGGCAGTACCTGCCGTCGCACAAGGAGTCGCGCGGGCTCGAGCTGCGGCTGGACACGGGCGCCCACACGGCCGCCGTCGTGCACGCCTTCTCGCACGGCGAGACCTTCCACTCCGAGTACATGGGCAACGTCCAGCTGCTCGACGGCGGCGGCGCCTTCGTCGGCTGGGGCCAGGTCCCGTTCCTGTCCGCGTTCGACGCCAAGGGCCGGCTCGTCTTCGACGGCGCCTTCCCGAGCCCGGACATCGCCTACCGCTCGTGGGTCCGCCCCTGGGTCGGCCTGCCGCTCACGAAGCCGAGCGGCGCGGCCCGCGCGCGCGGCGGCAGGACGACCGTCTACGCGAGCTGGAACGGCGCCACGAAGCTGGCCCGCTGGCGCGTGCTCGGCGCCGCCGGCGCCGGCCCGCTGCGGCGCGTCGCCCAGCGCGGCAAGGGCGGCTTCGAGACGGCGATCCGCGTCGCGGCCGGCCTGACCCGCTTCCAGGTCCAGGCGCTCGACGCCGACGGCCGCGTCCTGGCCGCGTCGACCGTCTTCCAGCTGGCGCACTGAGCGCTCGCGCGAGAGCCCACATCCCAAGGAGCCCCAGACCCATGAAACTGATCGGCGCCGGACTTCCCCGCACGGCCACGCTGTCGCAGAAGGTGGCGATGGAGATGCTGGGGTTGGAGCCTTGCTACCACATGGTCACCGTGTTCGGCGACCTGCCGCAGGGCGAGCGCTGGCGCGAGGCCTTCGACGGCACGCTCGCGCCGGGCGAGATCGTCGCCGACTATCCGGCGAGCGTCGACTGGCCCGGCTCCTTCTACTACGCCGAGCTGATGGAGCACTACCCCGACGCGAAGGTGCTGCTCAGCGTCCGCAGCGGCGAGTCGTGGGCCAAGAGCATGCGCGAGACGATCTGGGAGTGCCTCTACGGCGACGGCCTCGTCGGCCTGATGACGGCGGCGCGCAGCCAGGTCGACCCGCTCTGGGGCAACTGGATGGAGACGCTGCGGCAGATGTGGATCAAGCGCGACCTGATGCCCGGCAAGGACGTCAGCGACGCGCACATGGCCGCGGCGATGGAGCGCTACAACGAGGAGGTCAAGGCGACGGTGCCGGCCGACCGCCTGATCGTCTGGTCGCCGGCGGACGGCTGGGAGCCGATCTGCGAGGCGCTCGAGCTGCCGGTCCCGGACGTGCCGTTCCCGCGCATCCACGACACGACCGCGTTCGGCGAGAACATCGTCAACGGCGCGCTCGCCGCGATCCAGGCGCACCTGCAGCGCGGCGCCGACGCGAAGGCCGCCGCCTAGCTTGCGCCGGCGCGGCGATCCTTCGCGGATCGCCGCGCCGCGCCGGCCGCCGCGGCCGCGCTCAGCTGGTCCAGAACTCCTCGGTCAGCAGCTCGCCGTCGCCCGTGCGGTGCGGCCCGAACGCGAGCAGCTCGAGCCCGTCAGGCCCCGCCTCGAACGAGCGGCCGACCGGCGGCGCGACGCGGACCGCGTCGAGCGGGCGCAGCTCGACCGTGTCGCCGTCGAGCTTGACCCTGCCGCTGCCGGACAGCACGACGTAGACCTCCTCGGCCAGCTCGTGCTTGTGCGCCTGGCTGCGCTGCCCGGGCTTGACCGTCAGGTGCGTGAAGCCCGTGTCCTGCGCCTCCAGCGCGCCGGTCGCGAAGCGCAGCTCCTGGCTCCCGTCGGAGCCGAAGCGCGCCGCCACGTCCTCGACGTCGCGCAGGTTCTTGATCGTGTAGCTCATCGTCGGTCCTCGTGCTCGTGGATGCGTCGGCCGCGATCATGCCACGCGGCCGGCGCCCGCCTGACTCGAACCTGAACGGGTCGTGGCAGTTCACGCGCGCGCGGGCTAGCGTCGTCTGTCATGGGCTCGCTCTGGCTCGGCATCGCGGCGGCGGTCGCCGCCTCGGCGCTCTACAACCTCGGCGTCGCCCTGCAGGCGATCGAGGCGCGCCGCGCGCCGGTCGACGAGGGCCTGCATCCGTCGCTGCTGATGCGCCTGGTGCGGCGGCCGCTGTGGCTGGCCGGCATCGCGCTCGGCCTCGTCGGCTGGCCGCTGCAGACCGCCGCGCTGCTGCTGGCGCCGCTGACCGTCGTCCAGCCGGCGCTGGGCGTCGGGCTCGTGCTGCTGCTGCCGATCGGCGCGCGCGTGCTCGGCGAGCGCATCCGCCGCGCCGACGCGGCGGCCGTCGCCGCCGTGCTGCTGGGCGTGGCGCTGCTGGCGCTCGTCGCCCCGTCGCGCCATGACACGGCGCCGCGCGGGCACGGCGCGGCGATCGTGCTCGCGCTCGTCGGCGCCGGCGCGGTCCTGCCCTACCTGATCCGCGACGGCCGCCGCTTCGCGGCGCTCGCCGCCGGCGCCGGCTTCGCCTGGAGCGGCCTGACGACGAAGCTGGTCGCCGACGCGGTGCACGACGCGCGCTGGCTCGTCGCGGCGGCCTGGACGCTCGCCACCGGCCTCGCGTCCGGCGTCGCGGTGCTCAGCGAGTCGACCGCGCTGCAGCGGCGGCCCGCGCACACGGTCGCGCCGATCGTCTTCGCGACGCAGATGCTGATCCCGGTCGCCGCCGCGCCGATCCTCGCCGGCGAGCGCTGGTCCGGCTCCGTGCTCTGGTGGGCCGGGCTCGCCTTCGGCGTCGGCTCGGTGCTGGCCGGCGTCGTGCTGATCAGCCGCTCGCGCGCCGTCACCGGCCTGACCGCCGCCGCCTAGCGATCGAACCAGTCAGGCAGCGTTCAGGCCGCTTCGCCGACCATTGGCGGTCATGATCGAGGTCGAGCATCTGTCCAAGCGCTACGGCGACAAGCTCGCCGTCGACGACCTGACGTTCCAGGTCCAGCCGGGCATCATCACCGGCTTCCTCGGTCCGAACGGGGCGGGCAAGTCGACGACGATGCGGATGATGGTCGGGCTCGACGCGCCGACCGCCGGCTCGGCGACGATCGGCGGCCGCGACTACCGCAGCCTGCGCGCGCCGCTGCGCGAGGTCGGCGCGATGCTCGAGGCGCGCGCCATCCACACCGGCCGCTCCGCCTACCACCACCTGCTGGCGATGGCCCAGACCGCCAGGATCCCGGCGGCGCGCGTCGACGAGGTGATCGAGCTGGTCGGCCTCGGGCAGGTCGCCCGCAAGCGCGTCGGCAGCTTCTCGCTCGGCATGGGCCAGCGGCTCGGGATCGCCGCCGCGCTGCTCGGTGACCCCGCCACGGTGATCCTCGACGAGCCCGCCAACGGCCTCGACCCGGAGGGGATCCTCTGGATCCGCACGCTGCTCAAGTCGCTCGCGCGCGAGGGGCGCACCGTGTTCCTGTCCTCGCACCTGATGAGCGAGATCGCCGTGACCGCCGATCGCGTGATCGTCATCGGCCGCGGGCGGCTCGTCGCCGACGCCTCGGTCAGCGAGGTCGTCGCGCAGGCCTCGGTCGGCGCCGCCGTGCTCGTGCGCGCCGAGCGCGCGGGCGAGCTCGCCGACGCGCTCGCCCGGCCCGGCGTCGCGCTGCGCAGGGTCGCGACCGACGCGCTCGAGGTCGACGGGCTGTCGAGCCGCCGCATCAGCGAGGCGGCACTGCACGCCGGCATCGTGCTCGACGAGCTGACGCCGCGGCAGGCCTCGCTCGAGGACGCCTTCATGGCGCTGACCGGCGACGCGGTCGAGTACCGAACCGCCGCGATCGACGAGCTGGAGCAGGTCGCATGAGCGCCGTCACGTCGCCCAGCACGCTCAGCGAGCGCCGCGCCGCCTGGCCGCAGGTCACGCTCGCGACCGTCGTGCGCTCGGAGTGGACGAAGCTGCGCACGCTGCGCTCGACCCGCTGGTCGCTGCTCGCCGCCGTGATCGCGATGGTCGGCATCGGGCCGGCGATCGCCGCCGTGCAGATGTCGCGCTGGACGCAACTCGGGCTCGACGAGCGGCGCCACTTCGACCCGATCGACATCGGCGTCGGCGGCTACCACCTGGCGCAGCTGGCGATCGGCGTGCTCGGCGTGCTCGTGATCACCGGCGAGTACTCGACCGGCATGATCCGCTCGAGCCTGATGGCCGTGCCGCGGCGCCTGCCGGTGCTGTGGGCGAAGCTGCTCGTCTTCGCGGCCGTCACCTTCGCGCTGATGCTCGCCGCGACCGTCGCGTCGTTCTTCATCGTCCAGGCGATCGTCAGCCAGCGCCACCTCGACGTCACGCTCGGCGCCCCGCACGCGCTGCGCGCCGTGCTCGGCTGCGCGCTCTTCATGACCGTCCTCGGCGCGCTCGCGACCGGCCTCGGGACGCTCGTCCGCAGCACCGCCGGCGGCATCGCCTCGTTCGTCGGCCTGCTGTTCGTGCTGCCCGGGATCACCGCGCTGCTGCCGTCCACGACCGCCGACGCGATCAGCCCCTACCTGCCGCTCGACGCCGGCACCGCCATCGCCACCAGTCACTTCGACAGCAGCCACCACCTGGCGCCCTGGACCGGGCTCGCCGTGTTCGCGGCCTATGCCGCCGTCGCGGTGATCGCCGCCGCCGTCGGACTGCTGCGCCGCGACGCCTGAACGCGGCCGCCGCAGGCTGACGTTCAGGTTGCGGTCAGCCGCTTTAGGCACGATGGCGCTATGCATACCGGCCGTATCGCGTCCACGGCGACGGTCGCTCTCGCGGCCGGACACGCGCTTCCCGCCGCCGCCCAGCCGCTGCCCTGGCTGCGCCCCCTGCTGGGCGTCGACACGCTGCCGCGCGACCCGCGCGGCGTCGCCCTGACGTTCGACGACGGCCCGCATCCCGCGGGCACGCCCGCGGTGCTCGAGGCGCTCGCGGCCGGCGGCGCCACGGCGACGTTCTTCCTCGTCGGCGAGCAGGTCGCGCGCTACCCGGCGCTGGCGCGCGAGATCGCCGCCGCCGGCCACGCGATCGCGCTGCACGGCGACCGCCACCGCAACCTGCTGCGGCTGGCGCCGTGGCAGGCGGCGGCCGACCTCGACCGCGGGCACGCGCGGATCGCCGACGCCGTCGGCGTCGCACCGACCAGCTACCGACCGCCGTACGGCGTCCTCAGCGCCGCCGCGCTGGCGCACGCGCGCCGGCGCGGCTGGCGCACGCTGCTGTGGAGCGCCTGGGGGCGCGACTGGGAGCGGCGCGCGACGGCGGACTCGATCGCCGAGCTCGTCACGCGCGGGCTGCGCGCCGGGTCGGTGCTGCTGCTGCACGACGCCGACCACTACTCGGCGGCGGAGTCCTGGCGCGCGACGGCCGCCGCGCTGCCGCGCGTGCTCGCGCGGCTGGCGTCGCTCGAGCTGCGCACGGTCGCGGTGTGAGCATGCGCGTCCTGATCCTCTCGGCCGACATCGGCGACGGGCACGCCACCGCGGCGCGCGCGCTCTCCGCCCAGCTGCGCGCGCAGGGCGCGAGCGTCTACGTCGACGAGCAGCTGCGCGCGCTCGGCCGCATGCAGCGGTTCGTGCTGCGCGACGGCTCGCGGCTGCTGTTCCGGCGCGCGCCGCGCGTCTACGGCGCGTCCTACCAGCTGCTGCTGCACTCGCGGCTCGCCCGCTGGCTGGCCACCCGCTCGCTCGTGCGCGGCGGCTCCAGGACGATGCTGCGGATGATCGCCGAGCAGCGCCCCGACGTGATCGTGTCGACCTATCCGGGGACGACGGTCGTGCTCGGCGCGCTGCGCGCGTCAGGCCGCGTCGAGCAGCCGACGGTCGCGACCGTGCTCGACATCGCCGGGCTGTTCTTCTGGGCGCATCCCGGCATCGACCTGCACCTCGCGCACTGGCAGCAGTCGATCGACGAGATCCTCGCCGTCGCGCCGCAGAGCGCCGTGCGCCACGTCGCGCCGCTGACGTCGGCCGCGTTCGCGAGCGACGTCGACGCGCTGCAGGCGCGCCGCGCGCTCGACCTGCCCGAGGACCGCAGCGTGATCGTCGTCTCCGGCGGCGGCTGGGGCGTCGGCGACCTGCGCGGCGCCGTGCAGGCGGCGGCGTCGGTGCCGGCGAGCTACACCGTCTGCGTCGCGGGCCGCAACGAGAAGGCGCGCGACGAGCTCGCCGGCGCCTTCGCCGACCACGCGGACGTGCGCGTGCTCGGCTTCACCGACCGGATGAGCGACCTGCTCGCGGCCGCCGACGTGCTCGTGCACGGCACCGGCGGCGTGACCTGCCTCGAGGCCGCGGCGCGGCGCTGCCCGGTCGTCCTCTACGGGTTCTCGGTCGGGCACGTCCGCCACAACACCGAGGCGATGCGCGAGCTCGGGCTCGTGCACGCCGCGGCGAGCCGCGGCCAGCTGCCGCTGACGCTGCAGCAGGTGCTCGCGCAGCCGCGGCCCGTGCAGCCCGGCAGGGCGGTCGACGCCGGCGAGCTGATCCTCAACGCGAGCCCGCGGGCGACGGCGAAGACGGCGACGGCCAGGCGGCCGACGCTCTGGCAGCGGCGGCGGCGCCTGGCCTCGGCGATGCTGGCGCTGACCGCGACGCTGACCTTCGCGATCAGCGCGCCGGGCAAGGCGATCGTGCACCGCGTCCCGATCGCCAAGCTCGAGCACATCGTCGACCGCGACCACCAGGTGGCGCGGCCACCGACGCGCTAGAGGCCGGCGGCGAACGCGATCGTCAGCACGCCGCCGGCCGCGAGGCAGTAGATCCCGAACGGCGTCAGCCGGTTGGTCTCGAAGTAGCGCAGCAGGAAGCGCACGGCCAGATAGGTCGTGACGGCCGCGCAGATCGCGCCGACGAGCGCCGGGCCGCGGACGCCGTCGCCCTGCGGGCCGAGCAGCTCGGGCACCTTCAGCAGCGCGGCCGCGCCGATGATCGGCGTCGCGAGCAGGAACGCGAAGCGCGCCGCGTCCTCGTTGCTCAGGCCGGCCAGCAGGCCGGCGCTCATCGTCGCGCCGGAGCGCGAGAAGCCCGGGATCAGCCCGATCGCCTGCGCGGCGCCGATCAGGCCGGCGCGCCGCCAGGACATGCGCGCGATGCGGGTGTCCGAGCCGCGCGCGTCGGTCGCCACGACGCGCCGCCGCAGCCGCTCCGCGGCGAGCAGCATCAGCCCGTTCGCGGCCAGGAACGCGGCGGCGCTGGCGGGCGACGCGAAGACGCTGCGCAGCGGCTGCTCCGCGAGCAGGCCGATCAGCCCAGCCGGGATCGTGCCGATCACCAGCAGCCAGCCGAGCCGGGCGTCGACGTCGTCGGCGCGGATCTCGCGGTCGCGCAGCGAGCGCAGCAGCCCGAGGACGATGCGCTTCCAGTCCGAGCGGAAGAACCAGAGCAATACGAGCGCGGTGGCGAGGTGCGTCGCGACCAGGAACGAGAGGAAGTAGTCGTCGTTCTGGTGGATGTTCCAGCCGAGCAGCCGCGGCAGGATCACGCCGTGGCCGAGCGAGGAGATCGGGAACGGCTCGGCGACGCCCTGGAGCAGGCCGAGGATGGCGGCCTGGAGGTAGCTGATCACGCCGGCTTACGCGCGCCGTCGCGAGGCCGGTCCGGTGGCGAACCAGGCGTAGGCGAGGACGACGAGGCCGACCGCGAGGGCGGCGATGCCGTGCTTGACGTGGTGGTGCGCGTGCTCGGAGCTGCCCGCTCCGGCATGCCCGGGAAAGAACCCCGGCAGCGAGCCGGCCGGCTCGATGAAGTACACGACCGCGACGGCGAGCAGCAGGCAGCCGACGACGACGGCCAGCAGCGCGCGAACCTGAGGGGAGAGCCGCATGGGACGTAGCGTCGCACGCCGCGCCTGAACGCAAGCTGAACACGTGCGGCGCATCCGTTGGTCTCGCGAGGGCGCGAATCTACGATCGAGCGGCCGATGCCGACGGCCGGAATCTGCGAAGACGACGACGGGCTCCGCGGGAGCGTGCGGACCGCGCTCGAGCGGGCCGGCTTCGAGGTGCGCGCGACGACGCAGGGGTCGGAGGCGCTGCGGATCTTCGCCGACGCCCCGCCGGACGTGCTCGTGCTCGACATCGGCCTGCCGGACGCCGACGGACGCGACGTCTGCCAGGCGCTGCGCGCTCGCGGCGTGACCACGCCGGTGCTGTTCCTCACCGCGCGGTCGGCGCTGCCCGACCGGCTCAGCGGCTTCCACGCCGGCGGCGACGACTACCTCGCCAAGCCGTTCGCGCTCGCCGAGCTGCTGGTGCGCGTCGACGCGCTGATCCGCCGCGCGACGCCGCTCGCGCCGAGCGGCGTGAGCCTCGAGATGGTGCTCGACCCGTCGGCGCACGCGATCGTCCACGGCGACCGCACGGTGCCGCTGACGCCGACCGAGTTCCGCGTGCTGGCGGCGCTGGTCGCCCGGCCGGGCGCGGTCCTGCGGCGCGCCGCGCTCGTCTCGGCGGCCTGGCCGGAGGGAGCGATCGTGCACGACAACACGCTCGACGCCTACATCGCACGGCTGCGGCGCAAGCTGCGCGAGGCCGACGCCCCGGTGACGATCTCGACCGCGCGGGGCGTCGGCTACGTGCTGCGATGAGCTTCCGCTCGCGGCTGCTGCTGGCGTCGCTGGCGACGCTGGTGGTCGGCATGGGCTCGCTGCTGATCGTCGGCAACGTGCTGCTCGCCCAGCGCGTCAGGGCCGAGGCATCGAGCGTGCTGCGCGCCAACGCCGACGCGCAGGTCTCGGCGCTGCAGGTCACGCCGAACGGCCTGGCGATCCGCGCGACGGCCAACGACGACGCGCTCGACCGCCGCTCCTGGGTCTTCGACGGCCAGCGGCTGATCGAGCGCCCGCGCGACGTCACGGCCCGGCTCGACCGCGCCGCGACGCAGCTCGGCCGCAGCGTGACCGAGCCGACCGAGGTCGACGAGCCCGACGACATGCGGCTGCGGGTCGTGCCGATCCACGATCCCGACAGCCACCGCCGGATCGGCGCGGTCGTCGTCGCCTTCTCGACGGCGTCGCTGGAGCGCCTGCAGAAGCTCGTGCTGCTCGGGACGCTGGTCCTCGCCGGCGTGATGCTGCTCGCCGGCACGCTGGCGATCCGCGGCGCGCTCGACGGCGCGCTGCGGCCGGTCGCGCAGATGACCGCCAGCGCCGCCGAGTGGGGCGCGCACGACCTCGACCGCCGCTTCTCGCTCGGCCCGCCGCACGACGAGCTGACCGGCCTCGCCGCGACGCTCGACAGCCTGCTGGCGCGGATCGCCGCCTCGCGCCGCCACGAGCAGCGCTTCGCCGCCGAGATGGCGCACGAGCTGCGCACGCCGCTGGCCGGCCTGCGCCTGCAGGCCGAGCTGGCGCTCGACGCCAGCGGCGCCGGCGTCGAGGCCGAGCGCGAGGCGGCGCTGCGCTCCGTCGTCGCGCAGGCCGGCCGCCTCGACGGGGCGATCGACGCGCTGCTGGCGGTCGCCCGCAACGAGATCGACCCGAGCGAGGGCGCGGTCGACCTGGCCGCGATCGCGCGCGAGCTCGACGGGCTGGAGGTCGTCGCGCCCGCGCGGCTGCCGCTCGCCGAGGGCGACCCCGAGATCGTCCGCCGCGCGCTGATGCCGCTGGTCGACAACGCGCGCCAGCACGCGCGCCGCGTCGTGCGGCTCGAGCTTAGCTCCGGCGGCGGCCGCGTGCGGCTCGCGGTGCGCGACGACGGCCCCGGCCTCGACCCGCGGCTCGGCGAGCGGGCGTTCGACCCGGGCGTGCGCGGCGACGACGCGCCCGACGGCGGCGGCGGCCTCGGCCTGCCGCTGGCGCGGCGGCTGGCGCGCTCCTGCGGCGGCGACATCGTCGCCGGCCCCGGCCCCGGCGGCTGCTTCGTGCTCGAGCTGCCGGCGCTCGGCCAGCGCGAGCACTGATCAGGAAGCCGCAAGGTTCGCTGCGCGACCCTGCGGCAATGAGCGCCGACACCGCCACGCGGCAGGGCAGATCCCTCGGCCGCACCCTGATGAACAAGGTTCCCGAGATCACCCTCTACTTCTGGGTGATCAAGATCATGTGCACCACGATCGGCGAGACCGCCGCCGACTACGTCAACGACACGCTCGGCTTCGGGCTGGTCAACACGACGTACGTCTCGGGCGCGCTGCTCGCGGTGCTGCTGCTGGTCCAGTTCCGCATGCGCCGCTACGTGCCGCTGGCCTACTGGCTCGTCGTCGTCGTGATCAGCGTCTTCGGGACGTTGATCACCGACAACCTGACCGACGGCCACAACGTCCCGCTGACGACCACGACGCCGATCTTCGCGGCGATCCTCGCCGTCGTCTTCGCGATCTGGTGGGCGGTCGAGCGGACCCTCTCGGTCCACACGATCGTCACGTCGCGCCGCGAGGCGTTCTACTGGCTCGCGGTCCTCTTCACCTTCGCCCTCGGCACCGCCGCGGGCGACCTCGTCGCCGAGAAGGCCGACCTCGGCTACGCCGTCTCGGTCGGCGTCTTCGGCGGCGCGATCGCCGTCGTCGCCTTCGCGCACTACGTCCTGAAGTGGAACGCCGTGCTGACGTTCTGGCTCGCCTACATCCTCACGCGGCCGCTCGGCGCGTCGATCGGCGACTTCCTCTCGCAGAGCGACCCCAAGTACGGCGGCCTCGGCCTCGGGACCACCGCCACCAGCGGCATCTTCCTCGCCTGCATCCTCGCGATGATCGCCTACCTGACGATCAGCAAGCGCGACCAGACGCCCGAGCAGGTGGTGCTCGCCGAGGAGGCCGCGCACCCGCTGCAACGGACCGAGCACCACCCGCACCCGCAGCCGCGGATCGCGGCCGGCCAGTCGCCCGACGAGGCCTGAGCCGCGGCCGGGCCGGCCCGAAAGATCAGGGGTGATCTCGGGGCCGGCCGCCTTGCCCGGCAGCGGCGGGACTCGCACGATTGCCGTACCCGCCAGTCCCGTCGAGGAGCCGCGACCGATGATCCACCTGACCGCACGGATGCGATGGCTGCCGCTGCCCGCCGCCGGCCTGGCCGCGCTGACCCTCGCCGGCCCGCCGGCGCACGCCGACACGCTCGTCTTCGAGCGCGGCGACGCGATCTGGATCGCGCAGCCGGACGGCAGCGGCCAGCGCCAGGTGAGCACCGACAGCCACGTCTACCGCTGGCCGTCGCAGTCCGACGACGGGGCGATCGTCGCCGTCGACGCCTCCTTCGCCGACGGGCGGCTGTTCCGCATGACGCAGCGGGGCGAGGCGATCGGCGGCCCGATCCCGACGGCCAGCAGCCTCTCGACCTCGTCGTTCGCGTCGGCGCCGCCGACGCACGTGCGGATCTCGCCGGACGGCCGGCTGATCGCCTACGACGAGTTCGTCGGCGGCGAGTTCACGACGCTCTGGACGCCGGCCGCGGCGACCAGCTACGAGCTCCCGAACCAGGCGATCGGCCAGCTCGACTACGGCACGCCATCGTGGATCGGGAGCGATCGGCTGCTGCTCAGCCACGGCGGCATGACGCTGACGGAGAGCCAGCCGGCGTACGTCACCTACCAGCCGGGCGATCCCGACGACAGCGAGACCGCGTGGTTCAAGGACGACCCCGGCTTCGAGCCGACGAGCTACGACGCCGCGATCTCCCGCGCCGGCGACCGGATCGCCGCCGTCGAGGTCGGGCCGATCGCGCTGCTGCGCGTGTTCAGCGCCGACCCGAGCGGGACCGCGGCGCCGGTGTACCGCTGCCAGTTCACGCTGCCCGACGCGTCCGACGCGCAGTACGCCAGCCCGACGTTCTCGCCCGACGGGACGCAGCTCGCGTGGTCGCAGGCCGACGGCATCCACGTGGCGGCGCTCGGCGGCGGGGCGCCGAGCTGCGGGTCGCAGCGGGTCGTCATCGGCGCCGGCGCGTGGGAGCCGTACTGGTCGCCGGCGGCCGACGAGGGGCCGGCGCCCGCGCCGGGTCCGGGCCCGACGCCGACGCCTGGCCCGCGCGCGACGCCGACGCCCACGCCGGGTCCGAGTCCGCACGTGACGCCGACGCCGAGCCCGCACGGAACGCCGACGCCGTCGGCGTCGCGGCTCACGGTCGCGCTGCCGTCACGGCTGGCGCGCGGCGCCATGCTGAAGCGGGGGCTGACGGCGCGCGTCCGCTGCGCGGCGGCCTGCCGCGTCAGCGCGACGCTGACGGTCGACGCCCGCACCGCCGAGCGTGCTCGGCTCGGCCGCCGCGCGACCGTCGTCGGGCGGCAGACGCTGCGGCTCGCCCACGCCGGCAGCGCGCCCGTCACGATCCGGCTGACGGCGCCGGCGGCGCGGCGGCTGGGCCGGCTGCGGTCGTTCGCGATCACGGCGCGCTTCACGGCCGCGGGCGCCCGCCCCGTCACGCGCACGACGACGGTCCGCTGAAGTACCGGTCCGCGCCCAGTCGCCACCGAGCTGGGCACGGCCGCCGGTCCCCGAGCCGCCCGATCCGCGCTCGGTCGCCGCCGAGCGCGAAGCCGGCCGATCCGCGCTCAGTCGTCGCCGAGCGCGCCGGCGAGCTGGGCGCGGCCGCCGATCGCGAGCTTGCGGTACGCGCCCGCCAGGTGCGTCTCGACCGTCTTCTCGGTGACGAACAGCGTCTGCGCGATCGCGCGGTTCGGCGCCCCGGCGGCCGCCAGCCGCGCGACCCGCCGCTCGCTCGGCGTCAGCGCCGCCGGCCCCGCCGACGCCGGCCGCCGCGGCCGCGCGCCCGCCGCCACGAGCGCCGCGCGCGCCCGCTCGGCGAGCGCCGGCGCGTCGCCCACGGTCGCCAGCGCCAGCGCCTCGCGCAGCGTCTCGCGGGCCTCGGCGCGGCCGCCGTCGGCGCACTCTGCACCCCCCAGCTCGACGAGCGTGCGCGCGAGCTCGATCCGCGCCTCGGACGGCCGCAGCAGCGCGACCGCCGCCCGCAGCCGCGCCACGCGCTGCTCGGCCGGCCCGACCAGCGCCTGCGCGCGCAGCGCCTGGCCGAGCAGCCACGGATCGCCCCAGCGGCCGGCGGTCGCGACCTCCGCCGCCGCCAGCCGCCGCGCGCTCGCGCCGTCGCCGAGCGCCGCCGCCGCCAGCGCCGCCTCTGCGCGCCACGGCGCGAGCGCCGTGTTCGGCGTCCGCCAGCCGTCGAGCAGCCGGCCGACCGCCGTCATGTCGGCGAGCGCCTCGCGCCAGCGCCCCTCGGCGGCGCGCAGGCGGCCGCGGGCGCTGATCAGCACCGCCTCCAGCAGCTGGCGCTCGACGCCGGGCACGGCCGCCAGCGCCGTGCGCGCGGCATCGAGCTCGCCGCGCAGCACGCGCGCCTCGACCTCGAACAGGCGCGCGAAGGCGGCCGCCGTCGCGAGGCCGCGCGCCTCGGCGACGTGCCGCGCGACCTCAGCGTCGGCGAGCGCGTCGGCGAGCGCGCCCGCATGCCAGTGCGCGGAGGCCCGCAGCGCGTGCGCGAGCGCGAGCGCCGGCAGGTCGCCGCGCCGCCGCGCGTGCGCGATGAAGTCGTCCCAGGCCGCGACGGCCTGCGCGTAGCGGCCGCAGAACATCACCGTCGTCGCGGCCTGCGCGTACATGAACGGCATCGCCAGCAGGCGGCCGCCGGCGAGCGCCCGCTCCGCGTGCGCGAGCGCCAGCGCGCGCGACCGGCCCTGCGAGAGCGCCTCGTTCGCGTGCATCGCCAGCACCATGCCGGCGCCGGGGCTGTCGCCGAGCGCGGCGGGGTCGCTGCGCGCGAGCCGCTCCATGCCGAGCGCCCGGTGCTCGCTGTCGAGCCGGGCGAGGCTGAGCAGCTCGCCCTCCAGCCGCAGCGCCAGCTCGCGCTCGCCGTCGAGCCTGTCGAGCGCCGCCAGCGCGACGTCGACGCCGGCGCCGACCTGCCCGGCCATGCCGAGCAGCGGCGTCAGCGCGAGCGCCGCGCGGGCGCGGGTCGCGCCGTCGTCCGCCAGCTCGATCGCGGCGCGCAGGTGCGCGGCCGCGCGCTCGTCGCCGGCCTGCGCCTCCGCCTCGCCGGCCGCGAGCAGGACGAGCGGCCGCTCCGCCGCCGGCGGCGGCTCGCGCAGCGCGCGGCGGAGGAAGCGCGCCGCCGTCTCGGGCGCGCCGCGCGCGAGGGCCGGCGCGGCGGCGTCGCGCAGCGTCGCGACGACCCACGGGTCCTCGCCCGGCGCCGTCTCGGCGAGGTGCAGCGCGAGCCGTTCCGGCGCGGCGCCGTCGGCGGCGAGCAGCCGCGCCGCGCGCCCGTGCAGCGCGCCGCGCTCCGGCGCCGCCACGGCGGCGGCGAGCGCCGCCCGCACGAGCGGGTGGGCGAACGCCGGCGGGCGCGCCCGGGCCAGCAGCTCGGCGCGCGCGAGCGCCTCGAGGATCGCGTTCGCGGCGCCCGGGTCGACGCCGGCCAGCGCGGCGACGTGCGCCGTCCCCGCGCCGTCGCCGAGGATCGCCAGCGCCGTCGCGACGGCCGCCGCGCACGGGTCGACGCGGACGACCCGGCGCAGCACCGCTGGCGCGATCCCCGCCGGGACGGCCCGCTCGACCTCCGCCGCGGCCGCCGCGGTCGGCGTGACGCCGGCGTCGGCCAGCTCGTGCGCCAGCTCCGTCAGCAGCAGCGGGTTGCCGCCGCTGGCGGCGCGGCAGGCGGCGCAGAACGCCGCGTCGGCGGCGTCGCCGAGCCGCGTGCGGATCAGCGCGGCCGTCGCCGCGTCGTCGAGCGGCCCGAGCCGCATGAGCGCGCAGCGGGGGCCGCCGACGACGGCCTCGATCAGCGGCTCGTCGCTGCCCGGCTCGTGCCGCCGCAGCGCGACGCAGAGCTGCGCGTCGACGCCGTCGAGCCGTGCGGCGAGGTACGCGAGCGCGCGCAGCGACGGCGCGTCCGCCCACTGCAGGTCGTCGACCGCGAGCACGAGCGGCGTGGCGGCGGCGAGGTTCGCGACCAGCCAGTAGAGGCCGTCGAGAACCGCGAAGCCGTCGTTCGCCGCCGCCGGCTGCGCCGCCAGCGCCGCGGCCGCGAACGCCGCCGCGCCGCCGAGCAGCGCCGCGCGCTCGCCGTCCGGCGCCGCGCGCACGGCCGGCCCCAGCAGCTGGCGCATGACGCCGAACGGCAGCTCCCGCTCCAGCTCGCTGGAGCGCGCCCGCAGCACGCGCGCCCCGGCCCGCTCGGACGCCGCCGCGGCCGCCTCCAGCAGCGACGTCTTGCCGATCCCGGGGACGCCCTCGATCGCGATGACGTGCGTCCCCGCCCGGTCGCGCAGCGCCGACGCGATCCCGTCGAGCGTCTCGCCGCGCCCGACGAGCTGCCCGTCCGCGCCCTCCACGACCGGCGATTGTACGCGCGGGCGGCCGCACGCCGAAGCGCTCCGATCGCGCTCGCCGGGTCAAAAGCTGTCGAGCGAAGACGCGGCATCTGTCGCTGGCCATCCGGTGCGACGCGCGGCAAGCTTAGGAGCCCTGTCCGCTTCCCTGCGAGAGCAACTCCGCTCGAGGAGACCTATGAGCACTTCGATCTTCAACGGCACCCTCCCGGCGCTCATGACGCCCTGCAAGGAGGACCGCACGCCGGACTTCGACGCGCTCGTGCGCAAGGCTCAGCAGCTGATCGGCCACGGCATGACCGCGGTGATCTACGCCGGCTCGATGGGCGACTGGCCGCTGCTGACCGACGCGCAGCGCATGGAGGGCGTCGAGCGCCTCGTGGAGGCCGACATCCCGGTCGTCGTCGGCACCGGCGCGGTCAACACGCGCGTCGCGGTCGCGCACGCGGAGCACGCTCAGCGGGTCGGCGCCAAGGGCCTGATGGCGATCCCGCGCGTGCTCTCGCGCGGCTCGGTCCTGTCGGCGCAGAAGGCGCACTTCAGCGCGATCCTCTCCGCCGCGCCCGAGCTCGAGGCCGTGATCTACAACAGCCCGTACTACGGCTTCGCGACCCGCGCCGACCTCTTCTTCGAGCTGCGCAAGCAGCACGCCAACCTCGTCGGCTTCAAGGAGTTCGGCGGCTACGACGACCTCCGCTACGCCGCCGAGGCGATCACGAGCGCCGACGACGACGGCGTCCTGCTGAGCGTCGGCGTCGACACCAGCGTCTACCACGGCTACGTCAACTGCGGCGCGGCGGGCGCGATCACCGGCATCGGCAACGTCCTCCCGCTCGAGGTGCTGCACCTGACCAACCTCTGCCGCGCCGCCGCTCGCGGCGAGGCCGAGGCGCGGCAGCGCGCGCTCGAGCTCGAGCAGGCGATGGCGGTGCTCGCGTCCTTCGACGTCGGCCCCGACCTCGTCCTCTACTTCAAGCACATGCTCGTCCTGCGCGGCGAGGCCGAGTACACGCTGCACTTCAACGAGACCGACGAGCTGACGCCGAGCCAGCGCGGCTACGTCGAGCACCAGCTCGCGCTGTTCGACGCCTGGTACGCGGACTGGAGCCAGCTGCCCGGCGCGGTCCAGACCTACAAGCCCGAGTCGGCGGCCGTCGCGGCCTGAGCAGCGCAGGCCCCGCCCGCGGGTCGGGCGGGGCCGCCTCGGCGGCATCCCGGCGAGACATTCCACATAGAATGTCCGCCATGTCGGTCACGTTCAACCACAGCATCCTCGCGGCCCGCGACCGCCACGAGTCCGCTCGCTTCCTCGCCGAGATCCTCGGCCTGGACGAGCCCACGAGCTGGGGTCCGTTCACCCAGGTGCAGCTCGACGGCGGCGTCACGATCCAGTTCGCCGAGCCGGCGGTCGAGCAGATCCAGATGCAGCACTACGCCTTCCTCGTCGACGACGCGCGCTTCGACGCGATCCTCGCCCGCGTCCAGGCGCTCGCGATCCCCTACACGGCCGATCCGAACCCGTCGCGCCCGCAGCAGATCAACACCAACCACGGCGGCCGCGGCTTCTACTTCCACGACCCGGCCGGCCACGGGCTCGAGGTCCTCACGCGCCCGTACGGCTCGGCCGCGGCGGGCTGAGCGCCGCCTCGCCGGAGCGATGGCCGCCACCGACAGCCGCCTGATCGTGCTCGCCACGGTCTGGCACCTGGAGCCGGCGACCGGCTACGCGGTCCGCAAGCACCTGCTCGACCAGGGGATCGAGGCCTGGGGCGGGATCGGCGTCGCCTCGATCTACTCCGCGCTGAAGACCCTGGCCAAGCACGGGCAGCTCGAGGAGATCGACGACCCGACCGGCGTCCGCGCCAAGACGACGGCCTACCGCGTCACCGAGGCCGGCCGGCGCGAGCTCCACGCGCTCTGGCGCGGCGCGATCGAGACCGTCGATCCCGCGCATCCGCTCGCCTTCCACGTCGCGATCACGCTGACCGCGCTCGTCAGCAGGGACGACTACGTCGCCGCCCTGCGCCGTCGCCTCGACGCGCTCGAGCAGCGCGCGAGCGCCCCCGCCCCCGCCGCGCCCGCGCAGGTCGACAACGCGGCCCGCCTCTGGCGGCTGCTGGCCGACGCCGAGACGCAGTGGATCCGCCAGACGATCGAGCGCGCGCAGAGTCCGGGCGACGGATTGGGCTTCGCCGACCCGAGCCGGCGCTACGCCGGCTCGTAGCTGGCCACGATCACGCCCGTCGCGGTCGCGTCGCTGCTGACGAGGCGCAGCTTCGCGAGCTGGCCGTCGTGCTCGAACAGCCGCCGCCCCGAGCCGAGCACGAGCGGGTGGATCATCAGCAGGAACTCGTCGATCAGGTCGTGCGGCGCGAGCGAGCGGATCAGCTCGCCGCTGCCCATGATCACGAGGCTGCCGCCCGGCTGCCGCTTGAGCTCGGCGACGGCGGCTGGCACGTCGCCGTGCAGGAGCGTCGAGCTCGGCCACGCCAGCCGCGTCGCAGGATCGCTCGACGCGACGTACTTCGCGGCGCCGTTGAGCCCGTCCTTGAACGGCCCGCCCTGCGCGTTCCAGTGCCCGAGCATCTCCTCGTAGCTGCGGCGCCCCAGCAGCATGCCGCCGCCCGGCGTGCCCATCCGCTCGCCAACCGCGGCGAGGATCGCCGGGTCGCCGCCGCCGGCCCGCGCCCAGCCGCCGTGGACGAAGCCGTCGCGCGGGTCCTCGTCGGGCCGGCCGGGGCTCTGCATCACGCCGTCGAGCGTGACGTGGTTGACGACGACGATCCGCATCGCGAGTGCCGCAAGCCTAGCCCGGATCGTTCATGAGTCGGCTGGTAGTCGATGATGTCGTGATGTTCACCGGCGGTGATGGCGGCTTGTCGTCGTCGCAGCGGTGGTGGGCGGTGGCGCGGGGTCGATTCTGCGGGAGGTGT
>Ga0153956_1000062_pt1 | contig 134210 bp, 141 predicted proteins | sample TSFL040MetaG_FD_104704 | JGI IMG/M metagenome (GOLD analysis project Ga0153956, IMG submission 104704) | Attine ant fungus gardens microbial communities from Florida, USA - TSFL040 MetaG | ecosystem: Host-associated > Fungi > Mycelium > Unclassified | place: USA: Florida, Wekiwa Springs... | reverse complement strand
TGCTAATTCGCTGCGCTCATAAGCAACGCCGCCCTCCCCACACGGGGGAGGGAAACGGTGGGCGTGGCGATCGCTGTTCCGCACGCCGCCATTCCAGCGGCTAGCAGTCAGCACGGTTTCCCTCCCCCGCGAGGGGAGGGAAGCAGAGCTTGGCCGAAGGTCTAGCGGCGCTGGGTGGGGGGAGTCACAGTCGGCACCGAGCATGGGACACTCCCCCCCACCCCGGCTTTCTAGGTTCGCTCCGCTCACCAAGTGCAGCCGCCCTCCCCACACGGGGGAGGGAAACCGGTGGCAACCCGCCTACATCAAATCCGGATGCCTGAACACCAGCGTCGCGTTCGTGCCGCCGAAGCCGAAGCTGTTGGACAGCGCGACGCCCACATCCACGTCGTCGCGGCGCGACCGCAGGATCGGCATGTCGGCGAACACCGGGTCGAGAGTGTCGATGTTGGCGCTCTCGCACATGAAGCGATGCTGCATCATGAGGATGCAGTAGATCGATTCCTGCACGCCCGTGGCGCCAAGCGAATGGCCGGTGAGCGACTTGGTGGCCGAGATCGGCGGGCAGGCCTCGCCGCTGCCGAACACGTCGCGGATGGCGTCCATCTCGCGCGCATCGCCGATGGGCGTCGAGGTCGCGTGCGGGTTGATGTAGTCGACCTTCTCGCGCACGGTCTCGAGTGCCATGCGCATGCAGCGCGCTGCGCCCTCGCCCGAGGGAGCGACCATGTCGTAGCCGTCGGAGGTCGCACCATAGCCAACGATCTCGGCGAGGATATTGGCGCCGCGCGCCTTCGCATGTTCGAGCTCTTCGAGCACGATGACGCCGGCGCCGCCGGCTATCACGAAGCCGTCGCGCGCCGCGTCATAGGCGCGCGAGGCCTTCGCGGGCGTGGCGTTGAAATCGGTCGACATGGCGCCCATCGCGTCGAACAGGTTCGACATGGTCCAGTCGAGGTCCTCGTGGCCGCCGGCGAACACGATGTCCTGCTTGCCCATCTGGATCTGCTCGTAGCCATTGCCGATGCAATGCTTGGAGGTCGCGCAGGCCGAGGTGATCGAATAGTTGACGCCCTTGATGCCGAAGGGCGTCGCCAGCGTCGCCGATGCGGTCGAGCTCATCGCCTTGGGCACGGCCAGCGGCCCGATGCGCTTGGGCCCCTTGTCGCGGGTGATGTCGGCCGCTTCGACCAGGGTGTGGGTCGACGGGCCGCCCGAGCCCATCACGATGCCGGTCCTGGGGTTCTGGATGTCGTGCGGCTCGAGCCCGGCATTTTCGATCGCCTGCTGCATGGCGATGTAGTTCCAAGCGGCGCCCTTGCCCATGAAGCGGGTGGTGCGGCGGTCGAGCACTTCGAACGGATCGAGTTTCGGGGCGCCGTGCACCTGGCAGCGGAAGCCGAGCCTGGCATAATCCTCGGCGAACACGATGCCGGGGGTGGCGGATTTCAGGCTCGCGAGAACCTCGGCCGTGTTGTTGCCGATCGAGGACACGATCCCCATACCGGTGACGACGACTCGCCTCATGCCTTCCCACCTCCGCTCATCGTCCGAAGCTACTGCGCGCCGATGTCGGCAAACAGGCCGACCCGCAGGTCCTTGGCTTCGTAAATAAGTTTACCGTCGGCCTTCACAAACCCCTCTGCGATGCCGAGCGCTACCTTGGAGCGTACCACCCGCTTGATGTCGATGCCGTATTCCACCAGCTTCACATCGTTGGTGACTTGACCGCTGAACTTGATCTCGCCGCCGCCCAGCGCCCTGCCGCGACCGGGCGAGCCGCCCCAGCCGAGGAAAAAGCCGGTCATCTGCCACAGCGCGTCGAGCCCGAGGCAGCCGGGCATCACCGGATCGCCCATGAAATGGCACTCGAAGAACCACAAATTCGGCCGGATATCGAGTTCGGCCCGCACCTGGCCGCGGTGATAGGCGCCGCCGTCGGCGTCGATGCGGGTGATGCGATCGAACATCAGCATGGGCGGCAGCGGCAATTGCGCGTTGCCGGGCCCGAACAGCTCGCCGCGCCCGCACGCGAGAAGCTCCTCGTAGGAAAAGGCGTTCTGGCGGTCCGCCATGGAATTTCCCGTAATTTGGTTGAGCGCCGTGTGTATTGAGCGCGCCGGAGCCGGTCAAGCGCGGCGCGACAACCGCAGCGCTTGTGTGCAAAAGGTCCAAAAGCTATAAGTCTCGCCGAAAAGTCGAGTTTTCCGGACGCTTAATGCTCGAACGCCACATCTTCAGCCGCAACGTTCCGTCGCGACGGCCGTGTCTCACCGCCGTGCTGCGGATGGCCGGCCTGCGTCCGACGCGGCAGCGCGTGGCGCTGGCCGAAATCCTGTTCGGCGGCGAACACCGGCACGTCAGCGCCGAAGAGCTGCTGGCGGAAGCCAATCTCTCCAAGGTCAACGTCTCGCTGGCGACGGTCTACAACACGCTGCACCAGTTCCGCGCCGCCGGCCTGCTGCGCGAAGTGGCGGTCGATGCGTCGCGGTCGTATTTCGACACCGACACCTCCGACCATCATCACTTCTATCTCGAAGACGAGCAGCGGGTGATCGACATCCCCGCCTCCTCGATCGTGATCCAGAACCTGCCCGAGCCCCCCGACGGCATGACCGTCACCCACGTCGACGTCGTGGTGCGGGTCCGCAAGGGGGCCTGAGCGCCACTGATCTTACCGCTCATCCACGGTGTCATTCCCGCGCAGGCGGGAATGACACGGTGGACAGCTTCCACCCTCAGTCGAAATTCTCGCCCTTGTAGACGCCCCAGATGTCGCCTTCGGGCAGGTAGCCGGAATAGTTCGACGGCTTGCCGTTGGCCGGGTGGTCGGTGGCGACCACGTTGCACCAGCCCGACTTGCACTCGTTGATCTTGACCGGGAACCCCGGTCCGACCCAGGCCACGACGCCCGCATCGTCGCCGGCCGACGCCTTGAGCGCCACCTTGTCGCCGGCGTCCCTGGTGACGTAGCCGGCGCGGTTGCCGATCAGCATGTTCTGGTGCACCCAGCCTTCCGAGCCGTCGACGTCGCGGATTTTGCGCCAGACGTCGAACTCCTGGATGATTTCGACCGGCACGCCCGCCGTCTGGTAGGTCCAGGCGATGTTGTACTGGTAGCCCGGCCCCACCCGCACATTGCTTTCCTTGGCGCGCACGGTGACGAAACGCGGCAGCGGCAGGCCGCTCGGATTGGCGGCGGCCGCGATGGCGGGCGTGATAGCGAAGGCGGGAACAAGGGTCAGCGACAGGGCTGCAAGGATGCGAAGGAGCACTGCAAAACCACTTATGAGTTGGAAGGAACGCGCTTTTTTCCTATCGTAGGCAAGAGACCTTAATGGTCATTGAAAGGCGTGCCCGCTTGACGTCCCTGCGGCCCAAAATCCTGGTGACGCGGCGGCTGCCCGAGCCGGTCGAGCAACGCATGGCGACGCTGTTCGATGCCCGCTTCAACCCCGACGACGCACCCTATTCCGCCGTGGCGCTGGTGGCGGCGCTGCGCGGCTGCGACGTGCTGGTGTCCTCGATCACCGACCGCATTGACGCCGAATTGATCGGCCGCCTGCCCTCGACCGTGAAGCTCATCGCGCAGTTCGGCAACGGTTTTGACAACATCGACATCGAGGCCGCCTACGCCGCCGGGCTCACCGTCACCAACACGCCGAGCGTTCTGACCGAAGACACCGCCGACATGGCGATGATGCTGATGCTGGCATTGCCCCGGCGGCTGATCGAAGGCGCCGAGCTGTTGCCGCGCGAGGGCACCTGGTCCGGCTGGGCGCCGACCTGGATGCTGGGGCGGCGGCTGCGCGGCAAGGCGCTCGGCATCGTCGGCATGGGCCGGATCGGCACGGCGGTGGCGGCGCGCGCTCGCACCTTCGGGCTCAACATCCACTATTTCTCGCGCAACCGCCGGCCGCCGGCGCTGGAAGACAAGCTGGGCGCCGTCTTCCACCCCGAGCTCGACGACATGCTGGGCGCGATCGACATCCTGTCGCTGCACACGCCGCTGACGCGCGACACCACCCACATTCTCGGGCGCGAGCGCATCGGCCGGCTGAAGCCCGAGGCCTTCGTCGTCAACGTCTCCCGCCCCGAGCTGATCGAGGAAGCGGCGCTGGTCGACGCCATCGCCACCGGGCGGCTCTCCGGCGCGGCGCTCGATGTGTTCGAGTATCATGGCGGCATCAGCGAGAAGCTGCTGGAGCTGGCCCGCCACCACAAGATCGTGCTGACGGCGCACATGGCGTCGGCGACGCTTGAGGCCCGGCTCGAAATGGGCGACACGGTGATCGTCAACATCCGCGCCTTCGTCGACGGCCACCAGCCCCCCCACCGCGTGCTCCCCGAAACCCGCGGGCGTTAGGGGCTCGCAGTCAGCACAGCGCGTTAAAACGAATATCCGGGCCGGATAGTCCGCCTGGAGAACGCCGCTCCACCCTTCGAGCCGACCGCAGCGAACGTTACTTCCCCAGCAGCGGCAGCTCGCCTTCGCGCCGCTGGTGCACGGCGTCGATCAGGCCCCAGTCGCGCGCTTCCTCTGGCGTCATGTAGTGGTCGCGGTCGAGCGCCGCCTCGACCTCCTCCACCGTGCGCCCGGTGTGCGCCGCATACATCCGGTTCATCCGCTCCTTCACCCGCCGGCTCTCTTCGGCGTGCAGCAGGAAGTCGCTGACCTGCCCGCCGGAAAATCCGCCCAGCGGCTGGTGCACGAGGATCGAGGCATTGGGCAGCGCGAAGCGCCGGCCCGGCGCGCCCGCCATCAGCAGGAACGAGCCCATCGAGTACGCGGTCCCCATGCACAGCGTCGCCACCGGCGCCTTGATGAACTGCATGGTATCGTAGATCGACAGCCCCGCCGTCACCACGCCGCCGGGCGAATTGATATAGAGCGAGATTTCCTTGCCCGGGTTCTCGCTTTCGAGCAGCAGCAATTGCGCGCACACCAGTTGCGCCATGTTGTCTTCGATCTGCCCGTTGAGGAACACGATCCGCTCGCGCAGCAGCCGGGAATAGATGTCGAAGGCCCGCTCGCCGCGGCTCGATTGTTCGATCACCATAGGGACGAGATTCATCGTATCGCGCATCGGCGATTTCTCCAGTTCGATCGGGATATGAAAGTCGGGTGCGGTGCGGCTGCTACGCGGCGCGCAGCAGCATCATCACGCTGTTGCCGTTGGCCGGCTCCGGCAGGGCGAAGGCCCGCCGCATATGCACCAGCTTCAGCGCCGTGCCGCCGGCTTCGTTGGGCGTCAGCGTCACGCTTACGAGATCGTCGTCCTGCCCGGCCTCGCGCCAGCGCCAGCTCAGGCTGCGCGGCGGATCGGCCTCGAGCAGTTCGGTCTCGACCGGCGCATCGAGCCCCGCCGCCTTGCCGCCTTCGGGCAGCAGCCAGCGCTCGAGCAGCGCCGGCACCGTCAGCGCCCGCCACACCTTTTCGGGCGCCGCATCGAGATCGAACTCGAACGCCATGGCTCCGTCGCTCATTCGTCCATCTCCTTGAGCAGGGTCTTGAGGTCGCCGATCCGCTCGGGCCAGAACCGGCTGTATTTCGTCATCCAGTCGCGCAGAGGATTCAGCCCGTCGGGCGCCACCGAATAGCGGATGGCGCGGCCGGCCCGCTCTTCGGTCACGAGGCCGGCGCCACGCAGCACCGCCAGATGCTGCGACATCGCCGGCTGCGAAATGGTCATTCCGGCGCGCAGCTCCGTGGCGTTCATCGCGCCGGCGTTCAGCTTTTCGAACACCGCGCGGCGCGTCGGATCGGCCAGCGCCTTCAAGATTTCCGTCTCGATCATGAGCCAACAATAAGCATTCGCTTATGAGTCACGCAAGCCCCATTATTGACCTGCCCGCGGCGAGCGCTTAACTCCGCCCGATGAAACAGGATCGCCACAAATCCCCCTCCGGCCCGAGTCAGCGCATGCTGCGCGTCGGCGAGCTGGTGCGGCACGCCCTGGCGCAGCTCTTTGCCCGCGGCGAAATCGAGGACGAGGCGCTGGTCGGCGCCGTCATCACCGTGCCCGAAGTGCGCATGTCGCCCGACCTCAAGCTCGCCAGCGCCTATGTGATGCCGCTCGGCGGCGAGCGCGCGGCGGAGATCGTCGACGCGCTCAACCGCCATGCCCGCTTCATCCGCGGCCGCATCGCGCCCGAAATCGACATGAAATTCGCCCCCGAATTCCGCTTCTTCGTCGACGAAACGTTCGAGGAATTCGGCAAGATCGACGCCATCCTCCGCTCCGACCGCGTGCAACGCGATTTGCATGCGGACGACGACGACGAGAAGGACAGCGATTAAGGCCGACACTCCTGGTTGGGGCGCCCCCATGACCAAACCCACAAAACGCCCCGTCTCCGGCTGGATCATCCTCGACAAGCCCCACGGCCTCGGGTCGACCCAGGCCGTGGCCAAGATCCGCAGGCTCTATTCGGCCGAAAAGGCCGGACATGCCGGCACGCTCGATCCGCTCGCCACGGGCCTGCTCCCCATTGCGCTCGGCGAAGCGACCAAAACCGTGCCGTTCGTCCAGGGCGGCGGCAAGCGCTACCGCTTCGACGTGCAATGGGGCGCGGCGACCAGCACCGACGACGTCGAGGGCGAGATCGTCGCCACCTCGCCGCACCGCCCCACCGAGGCCGACATCGTCGCCGCGTTGCCGCGCTTTACCGGCACGATAATGCAGCGGCCGCCGGCGTTCTCCGCCATCCGCGTCAATGGCGAGCGCGCCTACGATCTCGCCCGCGCCGGCGAAGCGGTCGAGCTCGCCGAACGCCCGGTCACTGTCGAGGCGCTGACGCTCCTCGCGCACACGCCGGAGCGCTCGAGCTTCGAGATGGCCTGCGAGAAGGGCACCTATGTCCGCTCGCTCGCCCGCGACCTCGCCGAAGCGCTGGGCACCCGCGGCCACGTCACCCTGCTGCGCCGCACCGAGGTGGCGGGCTTCAGCCTCGCCGACGCAACGACCATCGAGGCCATCGAGGCCGCCGCCGACCGCGACGCACTATTGCGCCCCGCCGCGATCGCGCTGTCGCACCTGCCCGAACTGCGCATGTCCCCGGAAGACGCCTCGCTGCTCCGCAACGGCAATCCGGTCCTGCTGCGCGGCGCGCAGGCGCCGCTCCAGCTCGCCGAAGCCTGGGCCAGCCTCAACGGCCAGGCCATCGCGCTGGGCTCCGTCCGCGCCGGCCACTTCCACCCCAGCCGCGTGCTCAAGGGCTAGCCGCCCCTCACCCCCTCGCTACGCTCGGGACCTCTCCCCGACGGGGAGAAGGTGGCGCGCAGCGCCGGATGAGGGGGAACCTTTATCGCCCCCGCGCATAGTATGGCTCGGGGGCATCGTCAGCCACGTGCTTCGCCTTGCGCGGCAACTGCGGTAGAGTTGTGCGCCGTTCGGAGTTCTGCCTGCTTGGACGCACCTGCCAAATTTGCCGCCGCGACCGCCGCCCAGGCCCGCCGTCCGCGTTCGATCGCGGTCTACCTGTTCGTGCTGGCGCTCGTCGCGCTGGTGCCGGCCTTCGCCTTCTCCGCCATCCTGCTGCAGCGCAACAACGAGGCGCAGGAGCGGGTGGTCGAGGCCCTCATCACCGGGTCGGCCCGCGCCATCATGCAGGCGGTCGATCGCGAGGTGGCGGCCAATATCAGCACGCTCAAGATCCTCGCCACCACCAAGACGCTGCAGGACGGCGATCTGCGCGGCCTCTACGACCAGATCCGCACTGCGCTCGCGGGCACCGGCACCTGGGTCTATGTGCTCGACAAGAATTTCTACTCGATCATGAGCACCCGCACCGAGTTCGGGGCGCCGTCCGTCAAAAGCGCCGACCCGGCCTCCTCGCAACAGGCGCTCGACAGCAAGGACGTGGTGGTCTCGGGCCTCGTGGTGGGCAAGGTTTCCGGTCAGAAGGTCTTCAACGTCCTGCTGCCGGTGTTCGACGGCAGGCTCGCGCCGGTCATCCTCGCCATTTCGCGCAGCTCGATCTCGCTCGAGACGGCGCTGCTGTCCGACAAGCTGCCGCCGGGCTGGAACGTCGCCATGGTGGACAAATCCGGCATCATCATCGCTGCGTCGGACGGCGGCGGGGAGAGCGGCGACCGCTTTTCCCTCGCCAATGTCGAGGTGCTCGACACAACCCCCGGGCTCGTGACGCTCGGCGACGGCGTCCACACCTATCGCGCCGCGATCCGGCAATCGTCGCTGACCGGCTGGACCCTCGTCGCCTGGGCCCCTTCCTCGGTGATCGCGCAGCCGCTGATGGATGCGGTCTGGTCGCTGGCGGTGGGCGGCCTGCTGCTCGCCGCGGTCGTCGTCCTCATCGTCTATTTCGTCACGCTGCAGATCGGCCGCTCCGTCCGCGGCCTTGCCGGCGACGCCAAGCGGCTCGGCACCGGCCAGCCGGTCGTTGCGCACGACTACCCGATCTCCGAGATCGCCGTGGTGTCCGCGGCCCTCGAAGAGGCCAGCAAGCGCCGCCAGCAGGCCGAGACCGAGGTGCGCTTCCTCATGCGCGAGCTGGCGCACCGCAGCAAGAACCAGATGACCGTCATCGCCGCCATGGCCAAGCAGACCGCCCGCGGCGCCGATTCCGTCCCCGAATTCGTGCAGAATTTCGAAAAGCGCATCTTCGGGCTCGCCCGCTCCACCGATCTGCTGCTCGCCAACGGCGTCGTCGGCGTCGACCTGCGCGAGCTGATCACCAGCCAGATCGATCCGTTCTGTCCCACCGACGACGAGCGGGTAAAGCTTGAAGGCCCCTCGACCCGCCTCAACAACCAGGCGGCGCAGATCATCGGCATGGCGGCGCATGAGCTCGCGACCAATGCCGTCAAATACGGCGCCTTCCAGCGCGACGCCGGCAGCCTCATCGTCGGCTGGAGCCGCGACGACGAGGCGCTCCACCTCGTCTGGCGCGAAACCACGCCCAGTTTCACCCCGCCCAGCCAGCGCCGCGGGTTCGGCACGGCGGTGCTCGAAAACATGGTCGGCCGCTCGCTCGGCGCCACGGTGGAGCGGATCGTCCACCCCGATGGCCTCGAATGGCGCTTCGACATCCCCGTCGCCGGCATCGACCCCGCCACCGCCTCCGACGAAGCCGAGCGCAAGGACGCTTAGGCCGGCAGTCACCACTGATTTCCCTCCCCCGCGCGGGGAGGGCGGCGCGCTTATGAGCGCAGCGAGTTAGCAAGCCGGGGTGGGGGGACTCTCCGCTCACTCGATGCTTACTGAGACTCCCCCCACCCAGCGCCGCTAGGCCTTCGGCCAAGCTTTGCTACCCTCCCCTCGCGGGGGAGGGAAACCGGTGGGGACTGATCTCGCTCGACCACTCGGAGCGTATCGCTGAAGCCCCGAACCCCTCATCCGGCCTTCGGCCACCCTCTCCCCCTGAGGGGAGAGGGTTCCGATGGGCCGGGGCCGGGTCGCCGCCGAAACAACTGGCAATCGAGCCACATTTCCCTTATATGCCGCCCCAATCCGGCAAATTTCCCGGATTTTAGCGGCCCGCCCTGGACGACATCTCGGGACCGGGCGTCCCCAAATCCTCCATTCGAAAGGATCAACCGATGTCGATTACGGCCGAGCGCAAGACCGCGCTCATCAAGGAATACGCCACCAAGGCGAACGATTCCGGCTCTCCCGAGGTCCAGGTCGCGATCCTCTCGGAACGCATCGCCAACCTCACCGAGCACTTCAAGCTCCACGGCAAGGATCACCATTCGCGCCGCGGCCTGCTGAAGATGGTGCAGACGCGCCGCAACCTGCTCGACTACGTCAAGCGCATCGACGAGCCGCGCTACAAGACCCTCATCGAGCGCCTCGGCATCCGCCGCTAAGCTCGATCCCGAATTCGGCGTGGGGGGCGAAAGCTCCCCTGTCGCACTATCGCAGATGACTTTTGCGTAGGCTGGTCGAACTACGCGGAGCATGGCGAGATCATCGGCGGCTCAGGGCGTTGCGGCCCTGCCCATCTCCTGAACCGCTCATCGTCTTGTCCATGTTCCGCCTGCCCCGACACGGCAGAAAGACCAGCGCGGAAACCGTGCCTTGTTTGGGCAGGCGCAGCACATGGGGTGCGGCGCGCTGCTGGCACACCGGATGAGTTCACGGGGTGACTACGCCCCCGCGTTCCCGCTCATTTCCGGCACAATGGGAAAGACATCACCATGCCCATCAATTTCGATCACCATAAAGTCGAGCTCAACTGGGGCGGCCAGCCGCTGACCCTCGAGACCGGCAAGATTGCCCGTCAGGCCGACGGCGCCGTGCTCGCCACGCTCGGCGAAACCGTCGTCCTCGCCACCGTCGTTTCGGCGCGCAGCGCCAAGCCGGGCCAGGACTTCTTCCCCCTGACCGTCAACTACCAGGAAAAATACTTCGCCGCCGGCAAGATCCCGGGCGGCTATTTCAAGCGCGAAGGCCGCCCGACCGAAGCCGAGACGCTGATCTCGCGCCTCATCGACCGCCCGATCCGCCCGCTCTTCCCCGATGGCTACAAGAACGAGACGCAGGTCATCGTCACCGTCCTCCAGCACGACATGGAGAACAACCCGGACGTGCTCTCGATGGTCGCCGCCTCGGCCGCGCTGACCATTTCGGGCGTGCCGTTCATGGGCCCGATCGGCGCCGCCCGCGTCGGCTATGTCGATGGCGAATACGTCCTCAACCTCGCCGTCGACCGCCGCTCGGAATCGAAGCTCGATCTCGTCATGGCCGGCACGCAGGACGCCGTGCTGATGGTTGAATCGGAGGCCCAGGAGCTCTCCGAGGAAGTCATGCTCGGCGCCGTCATGTTCGGCCACGAAGCCTCGCGCAAGGTCATCCAGGCGATCATCAAGCTCGCCGAGCTCGCTGCCAAGGAACCGCGCGATTTCACCCCGCCGGATTTCTCGGCGCTCGAAAAGGACGTGCTCGGCTTCATCGAAGCGGATCTGCGCGCCGCCTACAAGATCACCGACAAGCAGCAGCGCTACGCCGCGGTCGATGCGGCCAACGCCAAGGTCAAGGCCAACTACGCCGCGCGCGTCGAAGCCGGCGAAGTGTCGGCCGAGGAACTGGGCGAAGTCGTCCACAACCTCCAGGCCAAGATCGTGCGCTGGAACGTGCTCGACACCGGCCACCGCATCGACGGCCGCGACCTGAAGACCGTCCGCCCGATCGTCGCCGAAGTCGGCGTGCTGCCGCGCACCCACGGCTCGGCGCTGTTCACCCGCGGCGAAACGCAGGCGCTCGTGGTTGCGACGCTGGGCACCGGCGACGACGAGCAGTTCATCGACTCGCTCGAGGGCACGCAGAAGCAGAACTTCCTGCTCCACTACAACTTCCCGCCCTACAGCGTCGGCGAAACCGGCCGCATGGGCTCGCCCGGCCGCCGCGAAATCGGCCACGGCAAGCTCGCCTGGCGCGCCATCAACCCGATGCGCCCCAAGGCGGAAGAGTTCCCCTACACCATCCGCATCGTCTCCGAGATCACCGAGTCCAACGGCTCGTCCTCGATGGCGACCGTCTGCGGCACCTCGCTGGCGCTGATGGATGCCGGCGTTCCCATGAAGAAGCCGGTCGCCGGCATCGCCATGGGCCTCATCCTCGAGGGTGAAAAGTTCGCCGTGCTCTCCGACATCCTCGGCGACGAGGATCACCTGGGCGACATGGACTTCAAGGTGGCCGGCACGGATGGCGGTGTAACGTCGCTCCAGATGGACATCAAGATCGCCGGCATCACCGAGGAGATCATGAAGATCGCCCTCGGCCAGGCCAAGGAAGGCCGCCTCCATATCCTCGGCGAAATGGCCAAGGCGCTCAACACCGCCCGCGCCGAAGTGGGCGAGTTCGCGCCCCGCATCGAGACCATGAAGATCCCGACCGACAAGATCCGCGAAGTGATCGGCACCGGCGGCAAGGTGATCCGCGAGATCGTCGAAAAGACCGGCGCCAAGATCAACATCGAGGACGACGGCACCATCAAGATCGCCTCCTCGGACGGCAAGCAGATCGAAGCCGCCATCAAGTGGATCAAGGGCATCACCGATGAAGCCGAAGTCGGCGCCATCTACCAGGGCACCGTGGTCAAGACCGCCGATTTCGGCGCGTTCGTGAACTTCTTCGGCTCCAAGGACGGCCTCGTCCACATCAGCCAGCTCGCCGACCAGCGCGTCAACAAGACCACCGACGTGGTCAAGGAAGGCGACAAGGTCTGGGTCAAGCTGCTGGGCTTCGACGAGCGCGGCAAGGTCCGCCTGTCGATGAAAGTCGTCGACCAGGAAACCGGCAAGGAAAAAGCCCCCGCCGCCGCCGCGGCCGAACCGGCGGAGTAAGCGGGCTACATCGACGTTCCAATAAAAGGCCCGGAGCAATCCGGGCCTTTTTCATTTCAGCAGTCCTCGCCGCGTGGGTGGTGGAGATGGCCGCGGCAATACAATTTGCCGTCACCACCGGTTTCCCTCCCCCGCGAGGGGAGGGCGGCGTTGCTTATGAGCGAAGCGAATTAGCAAGCCGGGGTGGGGGGAGTCTCAGCAGGCTCGCCAGCGGAAACTCCCCCGCAATCGGATCCCTTCTCCCGCGTGCGGGGGAAGGTGACGCGGAGCACCGGAAGGGGGCGGTCCCACGCACCCATCAACACTCCTCCAGCCACAATGTCATTCCCTGCATTGGCTCACGTTGCCCCTGCACTCGTGAGGAAGGCCCCTCACCCGGCCTTTGGGCGACCTCTCCCCCGAAGGGGGAGGTGGGGATGGAGTCGAGGGATGAGTGACGTCTTTCCACCGTGGTTGAATGGCGTATTCGTGCGCCGGTTTACGTTGTCCGCCCGCGGGAATGACATTGTGGCTGGATGGGCTATCACCGCGGCAGCCGACCTTGTGGTGATGAACGCCATGTCCGTGTGCTAACATACCCGCATGGCCGACGAACCGCTGCGCACGACGACGTATACGCTCACCCGGGCCGACGCTCTGGCGTATGAGCAGACGGCCGAGCCGATGACGCCGCTCGGAGTGTTGGCGCTGCTGTGCTGGCTTGGACTGTGGGGCGGGGCCGCGCTGCTTGTTCCGGAAGAGTGGAGCGGCCTGCATCTGGGCTGGCCGTTTGCCGTGCTGGTCGCGGTGCTGGTCGCTATCGCCTATGTGCTGGCGCTGCTGCTGATTGCGGTGCGCCACTGGTGGCTGGCGCGCCGGCTGCTGCCGCGGCCGGTCGAGGTGACGCTCAACGAATGGCCGGACCGGCTCGACCTGGTTCGCGCCGGCGTGCCGCGCAGCATCGCGCTGGCCGATGTGCGCCGCGCCGTGCTGAGCCGGTTCCATCTGTTTCTCGATACCGATGAGGGCGTCGTCATGCTGCCGCGCCGCGCCTTCCCGGAAGAGGGCAGCGCCGAGGCCTTGCACAGGCGTATCGAGTCGACGCCGCATCCGGCGCCGGTGCCCGAGCCCGCCGCCGAAGCGCCGGTGATCACCGAAGCCAGCGCCTAGAGCTGGGCCAGCCGCTGTTCGAGGAAGCGGCGATCGGGGACGGCGTCGGTGAGATCGAGGGCGCAAAGATAGGCGGCGCGTGCTTCGGCCGTGCGGCCGAGGCGGCGCAGCAGATCGGCCTCGGCGGCATGCGCGAAACGGTAGCTGGCGAGTTCGCCCTTCGTCAGCGGCTCGATCAGCGCGAGGCCGGCGAGCGGCCCGTCGCGCATGGCGATGGCGACGGCGCGGTTGAGCCCAACGATGAGCGACGGGTCGGCGCGCAGCAGCAGGTCGTAGAGGCCGACGATGCGGCGCCAGTCGGTGGCGGCGGCGACGGGCGCGGCGGCATGGGTCGCGGCGATCAGCGCCTGGATGGTGTGGCTGCCGACCGGCGGCCGGGCGAAGGCCTGGCTGGCGAGCGCCGTGGCCTCGGCGATCAGCGCGCGATCCCAGCGGCTGCGGTCCTGGTCCTCGAGCAGGACGATGGCGCCGTCCGGACCGGTGCGGGCCGCGGCGCGCGACTGGTGGAGCAGCAGCAGCGCGAGGAGGCCGTCGATATCGGCGCCGGACTGCAGCTCGCGCAACAGCCGCAGCAGGCGGACGGCTTCGGCGCAAAGGTCGTGACGGATGAGCGCGTCGCCGCTCGAGGCGGAATAGCCCTCGTTGAAGATCAGGTAGATGGTCTGCAGCACCACGTCGAGCCGCTCCGGCCAGTCGGCGGGCGCGGGCACCTCGTAGGGCAGGCGCTGCTCGCGGATGCGGGTTTTGGCGCGCACGATGCGCTGGGCGATGGCCGCGGGCTTGCCGAGGAACGCCGCGGCGATCTCTTCGGTGGTGAGGCCGCACACTTCGCGCAGCGTCATCGCCACCTGTGCATCGGGGGGCAGCGCCGGGTGGCAGCAGGTGAAGATCAGCCGCAGCGTGTCGTCCTCGATGATCTGAGGCTCTGCCGGCATCGCCTGCTCCTCCTCTTCGAGCTGGCGGGTGAGCTCGGGCGTTGCCGCCTTCATCCGCCCGCTCCGCCGCAGCCTGTCGATGGCCTTGAAGCGGCCGGCCGACACCAGCCAGGCGCGCGGATTGGCCGGCAGGCCCTGCCGAGGCCATTGCTGGGCGGCGGCGAGGAAGGCATCGGCCAGCGCCTCCTCGGCGAGCTCGAAACCGCCCAGCAGCCGGATGAGGGTGGCGAGCACCCGGCCGCTTTCGGCGCGATAGATGGCGTCGAGATCGATCACGGCGCGGGCGGCACGGGGATTTCGTACACCGGCCGCACCTCGATGGTGCCGATTTCGGCGATGGGAATGCCGGCCGCGAGCCGCACCGCCTCGTTCATGTCGCGCGCCTCGATCAGGATGAAACCGGCCATCTGCTCCTTGGTCTCCATGTAGGGGCCGTCGGTCGCCGACACTTCGCCGCTGCGGACGCGCACCAGCACGGCGCTGTCGCCACCCTGCAGCGCCTGCGAGGCGAGATAATGCCCGCTTTCGCGCAGCCACTCGTCATAGGCGAGGGAGCGGCGGTCGAGATCCTGCCGCTCGGGCAGGCTGGCCCGCTCCATGATCGCGGGCTCGAAATGGACAAGGCACATATAGCGCATGACGGTCTCCGTGGCTGATGCATCTGGTCGAGCGCCTGAGCCAGGCGTATGGCGCCGACATCACCGCGTCGTTCGGCGTGGCGTCGGTGCCCTACACGTCGGCGAGCGTCACCGACCTGCTCGGGGCTGCCGATGGTGCGCTCTACAAGGCCAAGCAGAACGGCCGCAACCAGGTGGTCACGGCGCCGCGGCGGCCGTTCCAGCTCGACCGGCTGGAGGACGCGCTGCAGGCGCCGCCGGCGCAGTTGCAGGCGGCCGAATAGAGTGGTGTTTCAGGCGCCGAGCGCGCTCTGCGCCGCGATGATGCGCTCGGTCAAAGGCTCGAGGCTGACATCGAATGGCGTCTTGTCCGCAAGGCGTTGCTTGAGATAGCGCATCGGCTCGGCCATGATCCTGTCGAGGTCGGTCTCGCAGGTGAAATCGCCGGCGACGCGCTTGATCTTGGAATTGTCGAACAGCGCCGTCCAGCTCTTGTCGCCGACCAGCGGGCCGATCCAGTCCGGCTTGAACCTGACGAGCGTGTCGGTGGGCACGTGGACGAGCTTCGGCTCGACCCCGAGGCCGCGCGCGATGCTCAGATAAATCGCGTCCCAGGTGAAGCCGACATCCCCGGTGATGTGGAAGTCTTCGCCCAGCGCCGCCTTGTTGCCGAAGAGCTTGACGAACGGCTTGGCGAAATCCTCCGAGCGCGTCAGCGTCCATGGCGTATTGCCGTCGCCGGCGACGATGACCGGCTTGCCTGCGAGCAGTCGCTGCACGACCATGTCGCCCTCGCCCATCATGGTGGGCAGGCCCGTGCGTACCGTGTGGCTCGGCCGCACATTGGTCCAGTTCAGGCCCGAGGCCTTCATCAGGTTTTCGCAGGCGATCTTCTGCTGGCTGTAGGGCCAGTAGGGATTGATGGCGGGCGTCTGCTCGGTGATGACGTAGGCGTGCGGCGTCTTCTGGTACACCGAGGCCGACGAAATGAAGATGTACTGCCCGGTCTTGCCGCTGAACGTTGCGATATCCTGCTGCATCTGGTCGGGCGTGAACACCATGAACTGGGCGACGACGTCCCAGCTCTCCTGGCCGAGTTGCGCATAGGACGCTGCGTCGCGCATGTCGCCGACGATCGAGCGCACGCCGGCGGGCAGGGGCTCGTGGCGCTGGCCGCGGTTGAACACGCTGACCTCATGGCCCTGAGCGAGCGCCAGCTCGACGCAGGGCAGCGAAATCTGGCCGGTGCCGCCGACGAACAGGACTTTCATGCTGATTCCTCCGATGGGTACGGAGGAACGTGCCTCAGAAATTCGGGAAAGTCACCGGCGGTTGTGCGGCCTGATAGGTCTGCTGCATGCGCTGCTGCAGCTCGAAATTGCGCTGCTGCGCCTGCAGCGCCGCCTGCAGGTCGAGCTGTTGCTGCTGGAATTTCGCCGTACTGTCGAGTTCGGCCTTCTGGCAGGCGATCACCGCCTTCTGGTTGGCATCGGACTGCGCCGCGGTGTCTGGGTCGGCGAGCGCCGGGCAATAGGCGAACGCCGCCGACGGAGCGGCGAGAGCGAGCAGTGCGGCGAGGATCAAGGTGCGCATGGATATATAAATAAGCGCCGCGGACGCTTGTTCCAATGGCGGCGGACCAATCAAATGAAATTGTGCAGGCGCCGGGCGATCCAATATATTCGGGCTTCTTCGTTTTCCGAGACCCCGCTTGTCCCACGATTTCCAGGCCGATATCGACGCCATCGGTGAAATTCCGGCTGTTCACCGTATCCTCGACGTGGTCTGCCGGACCACCGGCATGGGTTTTGCCGCCGTAGCGCGGGTGACCGACGACCGCTGGATTGCCTGCCAGGTGCTCGACCGGATCGGCTTCGGCCTCGTGCCGGGCGGCGAGCTCGAGGTGCACACGACCATCTGCGACGAAATCCGCGCCAGCGGCACCGGCGTGGTGTTCGACCAGGCCTCGGCCGATCCGGCCTGGCGCGAGCACCACACGCCAAAACTCTATGGCATCGAAAGCTACATCTCGATGCCGATCACCCTGCCGAACGGCGAGTTCTTCGGCACGCTGTGCGCCATCGACCCAAAACCCGCGCGGATCGACACGCCCGAAATCATCGGCATGTTCAAGCTCTTTGCCGAGCTGATCGCGTTCCATCTCGATGCCGATGCGCGGCTCAGAACCAGCGAGGCGACGCTCTTGACCGAGCGCAGCGGCTCGGAACTGCGCGAGCAGTTCATCGCGGTGCTCGGCCACGACCTGCGCAATCCGCTGGCCTCGATCGATGCCGGCGCGCGGCTGCTGAGCCGGCATCCGCTCGACGCCAAATCGGCCGAGATCGTCGGGCTGATGCAGAGCACCGTGCAGCGGATGAGCAAGCTCATCGACAACGTACTCGATTTCGCCCGCGGACGGCTGGGCGGTGGCCTGCCGGTCAATCGCGAGCCGGGCCGACCGCTGGCGCCGACGCTGCAGCAGGTGCTCGACGAGATCCGTTCCGCTCATCCCGACCGCCAGATCGAGGCGAAGCTCGCCGTGACCGCGCCGGTCGACGCCGACCATGCGCGCCTCGCGCAATTGTTCTCGAACCTGGTGGGCAACGCGGTGACGCACGGCGCGAACGACCGGCCGATCACCGTCGAGGCCATGACCGCCGACGGCGAGTTCACACTGGCGGTTGCCAATGGCGGCACGCCGATCCCGCCCGCGGCGCTGGCGCAACTGTTCCAGCCCTTCTATCGCGGCAAGCACGATGGCGGCTCGCAGGGCCTCGGACTCGGACTGTTCATCGCGTCCGAAATCGCCCGCGCCCATGGCGGCCGCATCGCCGTGAACTCCGACGACAACGAGACACGATTCACCTTCAAAATGCCGCTCTAGCCGTGAGCGGAGTCGTCTGGCCGCTCCCGCCTGCCGATACCGGCCCCCTCCACGGCGTCATCCCCACCTTCGCGGGAAGGGTCGGCCGAAGGCCGGGAGGCCCTCCCCGCGGGCGCAAGTACAACGTAAACCGGCGCACGGAATACGCCATCCAACCACAATGTCATTCCCGCGCAGGCGGGAATCCAGTACCGGCCTATCCTCGACCTCCGAGCCGGAGGATACACCCCTCTGGATTCCCGCCTGCGCGGGAATGACACCGTGGAAAAACACACCTCACCCTCGGCCCCATCCCCACCTCTCCCTTCGGGGGAGAGGTCGCCCGAAGGGCGGGTGAGGGGGCCTTCCTTACGGCAGAAAACCGGCGCGTGCAGTCGGGACCTTCTCCCCTGAGGGGAGAAGGTGGCCGAAGGCCGGATGAGGGGTTCAGGGATACGGCGCCACTCGGCTGCGGCGGCGCGTTGCGGCCACATGAGTGAGCGCTGAAACATCTTACCCCTCACCCTGCCCTCTCCCCTGAGGGGAGAGGGTTCCCCCTACCGATACCCCGCCGCCTGCAGTTCGAACAATTCCGCATATCGCCCGCCCACCGCCAGCAGTTCGTCATGCGTGCCGGTCTCCAGCACCTTGCCGTCCTCCAGCACGACGATGCTGTCGGCCATGCGCACGGTCGAAAACCGGTGCGAGATGATGAGCGCCGTCGTCGACTGCTCGGCGAGGTTCTTGAAGCGCGAGAACACTTCGGCTTCGGCGCGCGCATCGAGCGCGGCGGTCGGCTCGTCGAGCACCACGATTTCGGCCTCGCGCATATAGGCGCGGGCCAGCGCCACCTTCTGCCACTCGCCGCCCGACAGGTCCTGCCCGCCGGCGAACTGGCGGCCGAGCGGCTGGTCGTAGCCCCTGGGCAGCTTCTGGATCACCGGATCGGCGAGGCTGCGCTCGGCGGACGTCACGACGCGCGGCCGGTCGTCGGCGGCCTCGATGCGGCCGACGCCGATGTTTTCCGACGCGGTAAAGCTGTAGCGCAGGAAGTCCTGGAAGATCACCCCAATGTGCCGGCGGAGGTCGGCGGCGGCGAACGCCCTGAGGTCGATGCCGTCGATGGTGATCTTCCCTTCATCCGCCTCGTAGAGCCGCGTCAGGAGTTTGACGATCGTGGTCTTGCCGGCGCCGTTTTCGCCGACCAGCGCGAGGATCGTCCCGGCCGGAATGGTGAAGCTCAGATGGCGCAGCGCCCAGCGCTCGGAGCCGGGGTAGCGGAAGCCGACATCGTCGAAGACGATGCCCTGCCTGAGCGGCACCGGAAATGGCCGCGGCGTTTTCGGGTCGACGATCGCCGGCTCGATCTCGAAGAACGAGAACAGGTCGTCGAGATAGAGGCTCTGGCCGGCGATGGCGGTGAAGCCGAGCAGGATGCCCTGCAGATAGGAGTTGAGGCTCGCGAACGAGCCCGACAGGAACACCAGGTCGCCGACGGTGAAATCGCCGTCGAGCGTGCGCCAGACGATGTAGCCATAGGCGATGTAGTAGGCGAGCGTCGAGATCGCGGCGAGCGCGCCGGCCACCAGCGAGCGCTGGATGGCGATGGCGCTGTTCTCGGCGAGGATTTGCGCCGAAAGCGTGCGGAACCGCTCGATGAGGAAGCCGCCGAGGCCGAAGAGTTTCACCTCCTTGGCGGTGTCGGCGCTGGCGCCGATCTGGCGCAGATATTCGAGCTGCCGGCGCTCGGGCGAGCGGTTGCGCGACAGCCAGTAGGCCAGCCGATTAAAACGTAGTTCTCCCCACACCGCGGGGATCAGCGAGAGCAGCAGCAGAACGATCAGCAGCGGCGCGTAGTAGACGAGGCCGGCAGCCAGTGCGACCACGGTGACGATCGATTGCCCCTGCGAAAAGATCTGGCTCAGCACGGTCGAGCGCGACGACGCCTGCCGCCGGGCGCGCTCCAGCCGGTCCTGGTATTCGCTCTGTTCCAGATGGCTCAAATCGAGCGCCTGGGTATGCTCCATCAGCTCGAGGCTGATCTTGTTGGAATGGGATTCCCCCAGAATCTGGTCGACGACGTTGATGGCGCGGTTGAGCCCGTCGCGCACCAGCATCAGCACCAGTTCGGCGGCCACCAGCCAGATGAGATGGGTCAGCCTGCCGCTTGCGAGCCAGTCGCCGAGGTTCGGGCCGGGCGGCGGCAATTTGGTCTCAGCCACCACCGCATCGATGATCAGCTTGGTGATGAGAAGCTGCAGCGAGGGCTGCACCGCCACCACCAGCCGCAGCCCCAGGCTCATCCCGGTCAGCCACGGACTGGTGCGCCAGATCTGGAGGAACAATTGGCCGAGCTGCCGCAGCGTCCGCAACCGCTCGCCCGGCGCAAACGGCAGCACCTCCGGCGGATCGAGCCGCCCGCCGCCACCGCCAAAGCCGCCGCGGGCCACGCTCAGAGACCGCCGCCGTAGCCCACGATGTCATCGTGGATGGGGATGCAGGGCGAAACGGGGAGCGGCATTGCGACCGCTCCCCGTCGCTTTACAGCGTGCGCTGGACGCTCTCGACGCGGAAGCATTCGATGACGTCGCCGGCGCGGATGTCTTCGTAGTTCTCGAAGGCCATGCCGCATTCCTGGCCGACCGGCACTTCCTTGACCTCGTCCTTGAAGCGCTTGAGCGTCTTCAGCTTGCCTTCGTGGATCACCACGTTGTCGCGCAGCAGGCGCACGCCGGCGCCACGCTCGACGATGCCCTCGGTGACCTGGCAGCCGGCGACCTTGCCGACCTTGGTGATCTGGAAGACCTCCTTGATCGTGGCGTAGCCGATGAAGGTCTCGCGGCGCTCGGGCTTCAGGAGGCCCGACATGGCGTTCTTCACGTCGTCCACGAGGTCGTAGATGATGTTGTAGTAGCGGATCTCGATGCCTTCGCGGGTCGCGAGGTCCGAGGCCTGCTTGTTGGCGCGCACATTGAAGCCGATGATGATGGCGCTCGAGGCCGCGGCCAGCGTCACGTCGGATTCGGTGATGGCGCCGACGCCCGACATCAGGATCTGCGCCGACACTTCCTCCGTGCTCAGCTTGTTGAGCGAGGCGTTGATCGCCTCCACCGAGCCCTGCACGTCGCCTTTGATGACCAGCGGGAACTTCGCGACGCCGGCGGCCTTGAGCTGGTTCATCATCTGCTCGAGGCTGGTGGCGCCGCCGCCCGCGGTCTTTTCGCGGATCTGGCGCTGGCGGTAGTCGGTGACCTCGCGGGCGCGCGCTTCGTTCTCGACCACCGAGAAGCGGTCGCCCGCGCTCGGCACGCCCGTAAAGCCCAGCACCTCCACCGGCGTCGACGGGCCGGCTTCCTTGTCCTGGTTGCCCTTGTCGTCGATCAGCGCCCGGACGCGGGCGAACTCGGTGCCCGCCACCACGATGTCGCCGACCTTGAGCGTGCCGCGCTGCACCAGCACCGTCGCCACCGCGCCGCGGCCGCGATCGAGCTTGGCTTCGATGACGAGGCCCTCGGCCCGGCCGTCGCGCGGCACCTGCAGTTCGAGCACCTCGGCCTGCAGCAGGATGGTCTCGAGCAGCTTGTCGAGGCCCATCCTGGTGGTCGCCGACACTTCCACGTCGAGCACGTCGCCGCCCATGGATTCGACGAACACCTCGTGCTGCAGCAGTTCGGTGCGCACCCGGGTCGGGTTGGCCGACGGCTTGTCCATCTTGTTGATGGCGACGATGATCGGCACCCCCGCCGCCTTGGCGTGGCGGATGGATTCGATGGTCTGCGGCATGACGCCGTCGTCGGCCGCCACCACCAGCACCGCGATGTCGGTGGCCTGCGCGCCGCGGGCGCGCATGGCGGTGAACGCCTCGTGGCCCGGGGTGTCGAGGAAGGTGATCTTCTGGCCGTTCACGTCGACCTGGTAGGCGCCGATGTGCTGGGTGATGCCGCCGGCTTCGCCGGACACCACGTTGGTCTGGCGGATGGCGTCGAGCAGCGAGGTCTTGCCGTGGTCGACGTGACCCATGATGGTCACCACCGGGGCACGGCTGGTCAGGTCCTCGGCCTTGTCGTCGGCGGGAATGTCGTACAGCCCCTCCTCGACGTCGGCTTCCGACACGCGCTTGACGGTGTGGCCCATCTCGGTCGCGATCAGCTCGGCGGTATCGGCATCGAGGATGTCGGTGATCTTGAGCATCTGGCCCTGCGACATCAGCAGCTTGATGACGTCGACGCCGCGCTCGGCCATGCGGTTGGCGAGCTCCTGGACGGTGATCGCCTCGGGGATCGTCACTTCGCGGCTGAGCTTGGGCGCAGCCTGCTGGTTGCGGCCCATCTTCTTGTCGCGGCGGCGGCGCATGGCGGCCAGCGACGGACCGCGATCGCGATCGGACTCGGTGCCGGCGTTGACGACGGTCAGGCGGCCGCGGGCAAAGGCGTCGGACTCGCCGGCCTTGCGGGTCGGACGTTCCGGCGTCGCGCCGCGGCGGGCGACGGTTTCGGTTTCCATCGGCCGGCCGCCGGCGGGCGGCACGGTGCGGGTCCGGCGGCCATCGGCCTCGGACGGCGCCGCGGGCGGCACGTTGGGAATGGGCGCAGGACCGCCGGGGCGGCTGAAGCCACCCGGACGGGCGGCGCCGGGCGCGGCGGGACGGCCGGCGCCGGGACCACCGGGACGGCGGTCGGCCGGTGCGCCGGAACGGGCGCCGGGAGCGCCAGGACGATTGGGGTTCAGCCGTTCGACGCGGCCGAAGCTCGGGCGCGCCGGGGCGGCGGCCGGGCGGCGGTCGTCGCTCGCGGGCTCGGCCGGATGCTCGGCCTCGACGGCGGCGGGCGCAACCTCGGCGGCGGCAGCCGCAGCGGCCGCTGCGGCGCGGGCCGCATCGTCACGGGCGGCGGCTTCGCGGATTTCGCGGCGGCGGGCATCTTCTTCGGCGCGGCGGGCTTCGGCCTCGGCGGCGCGGCGATTGTCTTCGGCCTGGCGGGCGCTGGCCTCGCGCAAGGCGCGGGCGCGGGCATCGGCCTCGGTGGCGCTGAGGCCGGCCTGGCGCGGGCCCGACGCGGGCGGGCCGCTGCGCAGCGGACGGCCGCCATCGCGCGGTGGCGTCGACTGGCGCGGACTGGACGACGGGGCCGACGAGCCGGCCGGACGCACCGGCGCGCCGGTCGTTCCGTGCGGCACGACGCGGGTGCGCTTTTCGACCACGACGGTGCGCGCCGGACCACGCGACATGCCGGGACGCGCGCCAGCCGAAGGCCCACCCTTCAGGGTCAGGGTCTTCTTGGGTGCGCCGTCATGCTGCTTGTCGTCGCTGTCAGCCATAAAATCTCGTCTCTTTTCAAAGGTCAGTTGGCGATGTAGCGGGCCAGTCTCTCGGCCCGTTTCACCGCTGCTTCACCCGCTGCCCCTTGGGTCGGCGCAGCATGTATCACATTTTCAATCCCGAGCGCCAAACCCAATTGCGCGGAATCGAGCAATTCGAAATGGCCGACTTTCGGGGGGTTGAGGCCCATTTCCTCGGCCGAGAGCGATGCCGCCTTGAGGGTGGCCAGCATCTTCTTCTTGCCGTCGTCGGCCGCGTCGGTGGCGGTCAGCAGTGCCAGGGCGCTGCCGGTTTCGAGCGCCGCCTTGACCTTCATGGCGCCCGTGAGCAATTGCCCGGATTTCCTGGCCATCTGGAGGCTGGACAGCAAACGCTGCTCGAGCCTGAGGCGCGTCAGCGCCGGCAGATCGTCCGGCACGGTGACGCTGGTCTTGAGGCTTTTGGCAAAAGCCTTTTTCCTGACCGCCTCGGCGACATGCTTTTCGCCGAGGCTGATCCAGACGCCCCGACCCTCGGCCTTGGCGTCGGTATCGGGCACCAGAACGTCGTCCGGTCCGACGACGAAACGGATGAGATCGGCCGCCGCCTTCACCTCATGGGTGAGGGCGCATCGCCTCTCGACTGCATCCTTGCCGGGCACCGGGCGAGGCTCACCCGCATTACGCGGGCGCTCCTTCCTCGACCGCCTCGTCGGCGGCAGGGGCGAGATCGGCCTCGGTGATCCAGCCGGCCTTGAGACGGGCCTGCAGGATCATTTCCTCGGCTTCCTCGCGGGAGACCGGGAAATCCTTGAAGGTGCCGTCGAAACGCTTCACTTCGCCATCCTTGCGTTCGGTCCAGCCGACGAGATCGTCGGCGGCGTTGCCGGCAAAATCGTCGATGGTCTTGATGCCTTCCTTGCCGAGCGCGACGAGCATCGCCGCGTTGAGGCCCGGAATGTCGTAGAGCTCGTCCGCGACGCCGAGCGCGGTGCGCTCCTCGTCGTTGGCTTTCTCGATGGCCGCCAGATAGTCGACGGCGCGCTGCTGGATTTCGGCGGCGGTTTCTTCGTCGAACCCCTGGATCGAGGCGATTTCACCCACTTCGATGTAGGCGAGCTGCTCGACCGAGGAGAAGCCTTCGGAAGCCAATAGCTGGGCAACCATCTCGTCGACATCAAGGGCCTGCATGAACAAAGCCGACCGTTCGGTGAATTCTTTCTGCCGGCGCTCGGATTCCTCGGCCTCGGTGAGGATGTCGATGTCCCAGCCGATGAGCTGCGACGCAAGGCGCACGTTCTGGCCGCGGCGGCCGATGGCGAGCGAGAGCTGCTCGTCGGGCACCACGACTTCGATCTTTTCCGCCTGCTCGTCGAGCACCACCTTGGCGACGTCGGCCGGCTGCAGCGCCGAGACCACGAGGTCGGCGATGTTGTCGGTCCACGGGATGATGTCGATCTTTTCGCCCTGCAGTTCCCCGACCACCGCCTGCACGCGGCTGCCGCGCATACCGACGCAGGCGCCCACCGGATCGATGGAGGAGTCGTTGGAGGTCACGGCGATCTTGGCGCGGCTGCCCGGATCGCGGGCGATCGAGCGGATGGTGATGATGCCGTCGTAGATCTCGGGCACTTCCTGCATGAAGAGCTTGGCCATGAACTGCGGATGGGTGCGGCTCAAAAAGATCTGCGGGCCGCGCTGCTCGCGGCGCACGTCGTAGATATAGGCGCGGACGCGGTCGCCGTAGCGGTACATCTCGCGCGGGATCAGCTCGTCGCGGCGGATGATGGCTTCGCCGCGGCCGAGATCGACGATGACGTTGCCGTATTCGACGCGCTTGACGGTGCCGTTGACGATCTCGCCGACCCGATTGATGTACTCGTCATACATGCGCTCGCGCTCGGCATCGCGCACCTTCTGGACGATCACCTGCTTGGCCGACTGCGCGGCGATACGGCCGAACTCGATGGGCGGCAGCGGCTCGGTGACGAAATCGCCGAGCTTGGCGGCCTCGTTGCGCGCCTTGGCGTCCTTCAGCGAAATCTGCTTGCCGGTCTCTTCCACCGCCTCGACCACTTCGAGCAGGCGCCACAGGCGCAACTCGCCGGTCTTGGGGTTGATCTCGGCGCGGATTTCGGTTTCGGCGCCGTAGCGGGTCTTGGCCGCCTTCTCGATCGCATCCTGCATCGAGGCGATGACGATCATCCGGTCGATCGACTTCTCGCGGGCGACCGCGTCGGCGATCTGCAGCAGCTCGAGTCGGTTCGCGCTAACGGCCATTTATTGGATCTCCTCGGAGAGTTTGGGATTGCCTGCCGCGTCCTCGGCCTCGTCGGCCTCCGGGTCGTCAGACGGATCGGAATTGAGTTCTACAGTCTCGACGTCGTCGCCCTCATCGATCGGGTTCTCGTCCTGGTCGAGCGCGGCCATGTCCATCAGCCGGTCGGTCATCACCAGCTTGGCGTCGGCGAGCGAGGCCAGCGGCAACACGAACAGCGGATCGGTGTCCCTGGGGACATCGGGCAGCCTGATGGTGACGGCATCGTCGGTCACCGCCTCGATCAGGCCGCGGAAGCGCTTGCGCCCGTCGAGCGCGTCGGCGAGCTCCACCTTGGCCTCGTGGCCGAGATAGGTGCGGAAGTCGCGGGCGCGGACCAGCGGACGGTCGATCCCCGGCGAGCTCACTTCGAGATGATATTCGCGGTCGATGGGGTCTTCGACGTCGAGCACCGGCGAGACGTCTTTGGAAAGCCGTTCGCAATCGGCGATGGTGAAGCGGCCATTCCCATCCTCGGCCATGATCTGCAGCGTGCAGCCGTTCTCCTGCGTGACCTTCACACGAACCAGCGCATAGCCGAGGTCATTGGCCACCGGCTCGACGATCCGCGCGATGCGCGTTTCGAGTCCGGTTTCCTTGACGTAGCGTTTTTCGTTCAGATCGAAGGCCAATCGGCTCTTCCTTCGGGTCTTCTGTCGGCCGCCGCTCGCCGAGATGCTCGCAACGCGCCGGTGCCGGATAAACAAAAAGAGCGGGGGCCGGTCAGGGCACCCACTCTCAAACGAGAGCAATGATGTAGCTGCTACATAGCCCGAAAGGCCGTTCGGCGCAAGGGCACGGTTACCGGGCGATACGCAAGCACGAAGGTGCTAGCGGTGTGCCAAACAGATTTCACACTGGCAGCTTAGGCCAGCGAAGTGTCGGACACCAACCGTCTTGCCCTTTGCTCTATCCGCGCGGGTAAACACTTTTCTGAACAGTTCCGTTTCGCCATTCTCAACATATCGGCGCAGCGCATAAGCGCTGAGGTCAGCAAGTTGGACCATTCGCGTGAGGCTGCTGTCAACGAACAGTGGCGTTTCGATTATGTTGTCGACCGTGGTCCACAGCGTTCCATTCTTGTGAAACTGCCGCATCAGATCGGTATGTTTCTTGGCGACGTTTTGATTGTTGTCGTGGACTAGCAACGCGAGTGCGCTTTGGCCGGGCATTCCAGAAACGGCAGAAAGGTATTGTTGGAAGCGTGAAATGACCTGTTCGAACGCCTGCTCACCTATTGTTCGTAGCGTTCGATTTGGATCAAAATGGGTCTTGTCGATGCATTCTGCGAAGAGGCGAGCGTGTTCCCAGGACGCAACTGTATCGGCCACCGCCCTGATCACCTCGGTCCGTTCTGCAAACGTCAGGTGGGTGTATGCCTTGCTGTGAGCGTAGTTCTTTTTCGCCTGCCGGTAAGCGCCGCTATTCTGCTTGCGCTGTAGGGTCAGCAGGTGCGTTGTACGAGCACGATCTACCGCTGACCGACGGGCTGCCCAATCCATGGTATCGAACCCGGGGATGCGGGATTGTTCCAGATACTTTCTCGCAAGCCATGCCGTATGGAGTTCTTCGTTCTCTAGGCCGAAGCGCCCAAGGACCTGAGAAATCTCCCTATCGCACGCCCGCCACTGGTCGATGGGTATGCTCAGGCCAGCTAGGATAAAGTGGGACGTTGTGCCCGGAACCTCCGGCGTACCTGACTCATCAATGTAACAAATGTACATGGGTCAGGCTTCCGAAGGTATGGGCGACTGAGCTATTAGGGCTACAGCCCTAAGTTGGGACGCTTGGCGACCCGTCTCAGACGCGGTTGATAGTATAATTGCTTGTGTACCACATTGCAACGGTTGTTACCGCTTGGCTTCAGCACCTTAATTAACTTCTGTTAAATCACGCAGTTACAGCGGCCCTTCATTTCTCCCACGTCACGTTTTCGACGTTGGCACCCAGCTCCTTCAGCGTGCCGCGCAGCGCCTTGACCATGTCGTCGGGGCCGCAGAGGTAGAAGTTCTGGGCGAAGTCCTTGACGTGCGCCTTGAGGAATTTGGCGTCGATACGGTCGTGCAGCAGTTTGGACTGCGGGTCGTCGGTGACGGTCCAGATCACGTTCAACCCGCGCATCGCCTCGAATTCTTCGCGCACGATGATGTCGGCCTCGGTGCGGTTGGAGACGATCAGCGTATGGCCGTCGAGCTTGCGCCGGTGGTGCAGGTCGCGGAGGATCGCGATGAACGGCGTGACCCCTGCCCCGCCGGCGATGAAGACGCCCGGGCCCTTGTAGGTGATGGTGCCCCACACGTCGCGGACCACCGGCGACTGGCCGGGCTCAAAGCTGTAGCCGGCCGGCTTTTCGAGGGTGTAGCGGCGCACATTGTGGGTGACGTCGGCGATATCGAGGATCTTGACGCTGGGCAATGGGGCACTCCGTTTGGAGATGTGACGACGCCGAACATCATTTCGTTCCCGAAACAGCGCCAGCGGCAAAAATTTTCGGGCCGTCATCGAGGATCATCCAAAGGCCATTCACGCATATGCGTTGTCGTCCCACAGGGCCATTTTTCATCATAAAAAATGAGGCGCGAGCTTTGGTTTCGTTCCCGAAACTAACAGCGTTAGAGGCGCGTGGGTTTCGCTCGCGGGACTGAGATTATTTCGAGTAACCCTCTGCTTTCATTATCGAATTTCAAGAGGTTCAAACGCAGATAATGTTCCTTGCGGCGGCCAAGGGGCGTTCCGACCTAGGTCTTGTCCAAACACACGAAAGGGGACACCAAATGACCATCACCAAGCTCTCTTCGCTCGCTCTCGCCGCCGTCGTCGTGACGGGTGCGATCGCCACTCCGGTGCTCGCCGACTCCAAGCTGTTCGACAGCCAGTACCTGATCACCCAGCTGCGCTATGACGGCGTCAACGCCGTTGCGGCCGACCAGGTGACCGACAGCGTGTTCCGCGCGACCGTGGTGCTGCCGAACGGCCACCAGGCGTTCGAGTTCTTCGATCGCGGCTCGCTGCAGCAGATCAAGCAGTAACCCACCGCTCGATGCCCAGCGCATCGACGGCTCAAGAGTCAGCGGTCCGGCTGGTCCGGGACGCACGAATTGATGAGCGAATGAACGAAAAGAGCCGGCGGCCAACCCTGCCGGCTTTTCGCCCGCGCCTCAGCGCTGGGCGACTGACTGGATGAGCGCCACTGGCATCGCCGACGCGCGTTCATCGAACTGGCGGCGGGCCTCGACGACGCCCTGCCAGTGATGCACGGCGAAGCGCTCGAACGCCTCGAAGGCCTTCAGCGCCTCGGAGCCGAGCGCCGTCAGCGCGTAATCGACGCGCGGCGGGATGGTGGCGTAACTGGTGCGCGAGACGAAGCCATCGCGCTCGAGGGCCCGAAGGCTGGCGGTGAGCGCCTTCTGCGAAATCGTGCCGATCTCGCGCTGCAATTCCGAGAACCGCTTGGTGTCGCGCCGGATATGCAGCACCACCGTGACGTTCCACTTGCTTTGGCGGGTGGTCAGCAATTCATCGAGAATGGCCTGATCGAACGGGCGGCGGACGGAAGACTGCATCAGAAAACGAACTCCAGGCAAAAACGTCGCCCTGCCGGACGGCGGAACCTCCCTCGCCTCAGCCATGTCGGTGCTGCGGAGCGATTTTTCCAGAGGGCGCGCGGTGGATCGCGGCCGGACCGGTAAACGGGCGTCGGCGGGTTAACGGCGCGTAAACTCGAAGTAAAAGCTCAGCGCCCTGCCCGCGACACGGGCCTTTTCCTCGTAGCGAGTCGGCTGCCAGCCCGAATAGGGCTGATGCCAGCTACCCGGCCGGCCCGGCGCAAAGCTGAATTGCGGCTCGCGCAGGACATGGGCGAGCGTCCAGTCGGCGTAGTCCTCGATGTCGGTAGCGAAGCGGAAGACGCTGCCCGGCTTCAGCACGCGGGCGAGTTCGGCGAGCGTCGTCGGCGAGACGAAGCGGCGCTTGTGGTGGCGCGTTTTCGGCCAAGGGTCGGGATAGAGCAGGTAGGCGGCATCGAGACTGGCATCGGGCAGCTTGACCAGCAGTTTCAGCGCGTCGTCGGTGAACAGCCGGATATTGGTGAGTTGCCGATCATCGATGGTCTCGAGCAGCTTGGCGATGCCCCCCGAGAACACTTCGCAACCGATGAATCCGGTCGCCGGGTTCTCGCCGGCGATCCGGCTCAGGTGCTCGCCGCCGCCATAGCCGATCTCGATGGCGCGACGCGGCTGGCCGGGAAACAGCGCATCGAGGTCGAGCAGATCATCCGGCAGCGCCAGTTGCAGCTCCGGCAGTTTCTCGTGAAACAGCCGGTCCTGCCCCTTGTGCAGCCGCTTGCCGGAGCGCCGCCCGAAGAAGGCGCGCGGCTCACCGTTGACGTTGAGGGGATGGTGCGGCTTGTCGGAAATGTCGCTGCTCACGGTAAAGGCCCCCTCACCCGGCCTTCGGCCGACCTCTCCCCGAAGGGAGAGGTGAAGAAGTGGCAGAATCTCGCCCACGCACCACCTCTCCCTTTGGGGAGAGGTCGACGCGCAGCGTCGGGTGAGGGGGCCTTCGCCCGAGTTGTCAGGCCGCCTTGACCGCGGCTTTGAGCGCCGGGACGAGGTCCGTCTTTTCCCAACTGAACGAGCCGTCGCGGCCGGGCTTGCGGCCGAAATGGCCGTAGGCCGAGGTTTTCGCATAGATCGGCTTGTTGAGCTGGAGATGGTTGCGGATGCCGCGCGGGCTGAGGTCGAACACATCGCCCAGCACGGCTTCGAGCTTGGCCTCTTCGACTTTGCCGGTGCCGTGCAGATCGACATAGATCGAGAGCGGCTTGGCGACCCCGATGGCATAGCTGAGCTGGATCGTGGCACGATCGGCGAGGCCGGCCGCGACGACGTTTTTGGCGAGATAGCGCGCGGCGTAGGCGGCCGAGCGGTCGACCTTGGTGGGGTCCTTGCCCGAGAAGGCGCCGCCGCCATGCGGGGCCGCGCCGCCATAGGTGTCGACGATGATCTTGCGGCCGGTGAGGCCGGCATCGCCATCGGGACCGCCGACGACGAACTTGCCGGTCGGGTTGACATGCCAGACGGTGTCCTTGCCGATCCAGCCTTCGGGGAAGGCGGCGCGGACGTAAGGCTCAATGATCTTCTTGACGTCGTCGGACGACAGCGACGCATCGACGTGCTGGGTCGACACAACGATCTGCGTGACGCCGACGGGAACGCCGTTCTCGTACTTGATGGTGACCTGGCTCTTGGCGTCGGGGCCGAGTTTTTTGGCGTCGCCGTCGCCCGCCAAGCGGGCGTCCTTCAGCACTTCTAGGATCTTGTGGGCGTAATAGATCGGAGCGGGCAGCAGCTCGGGGGTCTCGCGGCTGGCGTAGCCGAACATGATGCCCTGGTCGCCGGCACCGACATCCTTATTGCCCTTTTCATCGACGCCCTGCGCGATGTCGGCCGACTGGCCGTGGAGCAGCACGTCGATGCGCGCGGTCTTCCAGTGAAAGCCCGTCTGCTCGTAGCCGATGGCCCTGATCGCCTTGCGGGCGGTCGACTTGAACTTGGCCGGGTTGACGATCGGCGCGCCCGACGCGTCGTGCAACACCTTGCCGTCCTTGCCGTGCTTCAGCAGCGTCTCGGGGACGCGCACTTCGCCGGCGATGACGACGCGATTGGTGGTGGCGAGGGTTTCGCAGGCGATGCGCACCTGCGAGGGGTCCATGCCGGCCTTCTTGGCTTCCTTGAAGACGAGGTCGACGATCTCGTCGGAGATGCGGTCACAGACCTTGTCCGGATGACCTTCGGAAACCGATTCAGAGGTGAAGAGATAGGAGGACCGCACGGCCGAAACCCCGAAAAATTGCCCAAAAACGCGAAAATTCGCGTAGTTCGGCGGAGGTTTTGTCACCGACGGGGGCAGCGGTCAAGGCGGATATAAAGAAATCTTGATATCCCGCGCGGGCGTGTCACAGAAAATACATGCTGCGGTCGAGGGTCCGCCGAACGAACTACCGTGACTTCGGCTTTCGCGTGCGGGTGAGGAGCGCGATCACGATGCCCAGCAGCACGATGCCGAAGAACGGCCAGTTGCCGAAGCGATCGAACGGGGTTTCGGGGAGCTTGTTGGCCGGCACGACATCGAGGACGCCCGGCTCGTAGGGGGCGAGCTGGGCCGTGATGCGACCGAGCGGATCGGCGGCGAAGGTCATGCCGGAATTGGTGGCGCGCAGCATGGGAAGCCCGGTTTCGACGGCACGCAACAAGGCGTGATGGGCGTGCTGGGCCGGGCCGATGGAGCCGTCGAACCACTCATCGTTGGAGACATTGAGGATGAACTCGGCCTTGGCCGGGTCGGCGCCGAGGTCGCCCGAAAATATGGCCTCATAACAGATCAGCGCGATGAAAGCTGGCGTGCCGGGCGGGGTCATCAGGCGCTTGCCGTCACCGGCGGCCCAGCCATTGGTGCCGGGCACGAACTGGCGGATGCCGAACAGCTTCCAGAAATCGGCGAAGGGCAGGTATTCGCCGAACGGCACGAGATGGGACTTGTCGTAGCTGGCGACGATTTCGCCGTCGGTGTTGATGGCGAGAAGCGAGTTGTAGCCGGGATTGTCGGCGTCGCCACCAGGCGACAGGTCAGGTTCGCGCGGCGCGCCGGTCAGCAGTGTCGTGCCATCGGGCAGCATGCGGGCGATGCGCGCGAGACCTTCGGGGTATTGGCTCATGAAGAACGGGAAGACAGATTCCGGCCAGATCAGCTGGGTCTTGCCGGCGAGGCCCGGATCGTTAGGGCCGGTCTTGCCGGAGCTGAGGTCGATCAGCCGGGTGACGATGTCCGGCGGATTGGCGGTCGCCCAGTCGGAATGCTCGGTGATCACCGGCTGGACCATGCGCACCTTCATGTCGGCGCGCGGCGTGACGGCGGTGGAGTTGAGCCGGACATTGCCCCAGCCGATCTGCGCGGCGATGACCGCAATGGCGAGGAAGAACGGCATGAGGCGCGGTGCGAGGCCGCGGCCGTCGGCGGGCCAGATCAGCGCCGGGGTCATGGCGAGGAGCGCCGCGAGCGCCGTGAGGCCGTAGACGCCGACGAGCGAGGCGGCCTGCATCATCTCGGTGGTCGCGGTCAGCGAATAGCCAAGGAGGTCGAAGGGAAAGCCGGAGAAGGCGGTGCCACGGATGTATTCCGCCGCGCTGAGGAAGGCGGCAAGCGTCACGATACGCCAGGCGCCGTGGCTCCAGCAGAGATGCGCCAGCGCCGATGCGAGGCCCCAGAACAGCGCGATCAGCGCGGCCAGCGCCAGAATCGCAAAGGGCATGACGACCAGATATTCCCCGCCTTCGAGCAGGAAGGCCGCGCCCAGCCAATGGAAGGCGACGGTGAAATAGCCCCAGCCGAAGGCAAAGCCGATCCAGAACGCCGGCCCGAAAATGCGCTGGATGCCAGTGCGGCGCTCGGCGCCGTCGAGGGCCCAGACCCAGAACGGGAACGCAACGAACAGTGCCGGCAGGACGAACAGCGGCGGGATGCTGAGCGCCGCGACTGCCCCCGCCACCATCAGCAGCAGAAACCGCCGCCAGCCATGGCTGAGCATGGTCCATTCCGCGAGGCGAGTCATAGGGGGCGGACCGAATCAAAAGGCATGCGCGACCCTCACCGCGAGGGCTGGTGGGGTCAAGTGACGAGGTCGTCTATGTCGACGTTCAGGGCACGAGCGAGTTTGCGTAGCGTCGCAACGCCGCCAGTCTTTTTGCCTCCCTCGATTTCAGAAAGGTAGGCCGCACTGATCCCGGCCCGGGAGGCCAGCGTGGCGGCCGACAGGCCCCTATGCTCGCGCCAGACCCGAATGGAGCTTTCGCCGTCCATGATCCGATAGACCAGGGATGCCGGCACCACCTCGTCGAGGCCAGCAGCAACGTTGGCTTTGATCCGATCTGCCGCGGCGATATCGGCAGCATCCAAAAGGGCTTCGTAATCGGCAAGTGGCACAACAACGAGCGTCTCGCCGCCCGGGGTCACGATCTTCTGCAACGCGCTAGTCATAAACATTTCCTCCCGCCCCAATGCGAACTACTTCAACCACCAGCAACTGGTCGTCCAAAATTACCCGCCAGTCACCGATGCGTAGCCGAAAATAATTTGAACCTTTGAGCGCCTTGACGTTATTGGCGAGGCTTTTGGGGTCGGAGGCGTATTGGTCGACCTTGGCCGTATCCGATGCTGATCCGGTATCGGCAGGCCATAGAGAGTCTTGCGCGCCGCTTTGGTATAGGTAACAGATTTCACGGCTAGAGATTAGCAAATCGCGACGGCTCGCCCAAGCGATCGTTCGCTGCCAGCTATTGTTCCGCCGGCTTCGTCTCTGCGTCCGGAAGCCTGGCGGTCGTCACCGGGCCCAGCGGCTTGCGCTGTTTCAGGCGCTTGATCTTGATGCGGCGGAGCTGGCGGCTGTCGGACTGGAGGACTTCGAATTCGAAGTTCTTGACCCCACCGATGGTTTCGCCCTTTTCGGGCACCCGACCGGCGAGCGCGAAGACGAGGCCGCCGATGGTGTCGACTTCGTCGCCATGCTCGCCCGGGTCGAACTCCGGCCCGATGACGGTTTCGACTTCGCTGAGCTCGGCGCGGGCGGAGGCGATGAAGATGTTCGAGTTGATCTTGCGGATCAGCGGGCCGTCTTCGGTATCGTGCTCGTCCTCGATGTCGCCGACGACGGCTTCGAGCAGGTCCTCGATGGTAACGACGCCGTCGGTGCCGCCATACTCGTCGATGACGATGGCCATGTGGGTGCGCTTGGCCTGCATCTGCTGCAGCAAATCGCCGACCGGCATCAGTGGCGGCACGAACAGCACCGAGCGGACGATATCGAGCTTGCCGAGCTTCGAGCGGAGCGCCGGGGAGATCAGGCGGACGGGAATGTCCTTTTCCGGGTCGGTCACCAGCTCGGTGATCCGGCGCAGGGCGTCCTTGACGTGGATGAAGCCCGAAATGTTGTCGATGTTTTCGGTAAACACCGGGATGCGCGAATGTCCGGCCTTGCGGAAGCGGGCAATCATGTCGCCGAGCGTGCACTCGATATCGATGGCCTCGATATCGGCGCGGGGGACCATGACGTCCTCGACGCGCTTTTCGCCCAGTTGCAGGACGTTCTGGAGGATGGTGCGCTCGGACGCCGAGAAATCGGCGGTTTCGCCCGAGGCTTCGGCCTCGAGGGCGACTTCGAGATCGTCGCGCAACGACATGGTGCGAAAGGCGAACATCGCCTTCAGCCGGGTAAACAGGGACGGCCCCCGCGGCGCGGCGGGGGCGGTGGGCGACGGAGGCTCCGAGGGCCGATCGTTGCCGTCGGACTTCTGGACTAAGATGCTGTCAGGCATAGGGTTTTGCTGCGATCAATCTTCGGCATAGGGGTCGGCCACCCCAAGGGAAGCCAGAATCTGGGTCTCGAGACCCTCCATCACAAGGGCCTCGCCATCGGTAAGATGATCATAGCCGAGCAGGTGCAAAAAGCCATGGACCACCAGATGGGTGAAATGGTCGTCGAAGGAAACGCCCTGTTCCTCGGCCTCGCGCGTCAGGGTTTCGTGGGCGAGGATAATGTCCCCGACGAGCCCCATGACCGGCGTGAACGGCTCGATCTGCGGGAAGCTCAGCACGTTGGTGGATTTGTCGATGCCGCGCCAGTCGCGGTTGAGGATGCGCTGCTCGGCGTCGTCGGTCAGCACAATCGACAGCTCCGCGGCGCCGGCGATCTTCGCCTTCGACCGGAAGAGCGCGGCGCGCACGGCTTCGTCGGCCCGGGCATCGAGATGCTCGGGCCAGCCTTCGGAGTTGCGGGAGATTTCCACCGCCAGCGGAGGGGTCACTGCTTGTCGGCCAGCCTTTTGGCGTCAGCGGCTTCGTAGGCCCGGACGATGCGGCCGACCAGCGCGTGACGCACCACGTCCTTGTCGTTGAAGCGCGAGATGTGGACGCCCTCGACACCGTCAAGCAGGCTGACGGCTTCGACGAGGCCGGATTTTTCGCCGCGCGGCAGGTCGACTTGCGACGGATCGCCGGTGACGATCATCTTCGAGTTCTCGCCGAGGCGGGTGAGGAACATCTTCATCTGCATGGACGTGGTGTTCTGCGCTTCGTCGAGGATGACCACGGCATTGGCGAGGGTGCGGCCGCGCATGAAAGCGAGCGGCGCGACTTCGATGACGCCGGAGGTGATGCAGCGCTCGACATGTTCGGGGCGCATCATGTCGTAAAGGGCGTCGTAGAGCGGGCGGAGATAGGGGTCGACCTTTTCCTTCATGTCACCGGGAAGAAAGCCGAGGCGTTCGCCGGCTTCGACGGCCGGGCGGCTGAGGATGATACGGTTGATGTCGCCGCGCTCGAGCAGCGTCGCGGCGTGGGCGACAGCGAGATAGGTCTTGCCGGTACCGGCCGGGCCGACGCCGAACACCAGCTCGGCCCGCTCCATGGCGCGCATATAGGCATCCTGCGCCGGCGTGCGGGCGACGATGGTCGCCTTGCGCGTCGCGATCTGCGCCATGCGCACCTTGCCCTTTTTCTCGAGGGTGGGGAGCGTGAGCTGGCTGTCCTCGGTCTCGATCATGCGGATCATGGTATCCACATTGGAGATATCGAGCGAGCGGCCCTCTTCGAGCAGGCCGTAGAGCGATTCGAGGACGCGGCGGCCCTGGTCGACGGCGCTGGCGGCACCCTTCAGCAGCAGGTGATTGCCGCGCGGGGTGGCCGTGACGTGCAGGCGCTGTTCGATGAGGGCGAGGTTCTGGTCGAAATCGCCGTAGAGCTGAGCGGCGAGCCGGTTGTCTTCGAAGGCCAGTTCAAGCTGCGAGGAGAGGGCGTTGTCGGGGGTAGCGGACAAATGCCTGTTCAAGTGCTTGGAAACTCCTGATGGCGGCTAAAGCGCCGCAGCGGCTGTAGACTCAGCAACGCTAACAGTTTTGCGTTGGGCGTGTGTGACAATCTTGCCTTCAATTGAGTTATTGCCGGCGGCGACGATCACGACTGGCTGCACCGACCCGATGAGATGCTCGGGGCCCTCCATGTGCACCGCCTGGAGATATGGGGAGCGCCCGCCGATCTGGCCAGGCATGCGGCCTTTTTTCTCGATCAGCACATCGAGGGTGCGCCCGACGACCGACCGGCCGAAATCGCGCATCTGGGTGGCGATCTGCTGGTTGAGCCGGGCGAGGCGCTCGGTCTTGACCGCCTCATCCACCTGATCGGCCATGGTGGCGCCGGGCGTGCCGGGGCGGATCGAGTATTTGAAGGTATAGGCCGAGGCGTAGCCGATCTCGCGCACGATCGACATGGTGTCCTCGAAATCGGCGTCGGTTTCGCCTGGAAAGCCGACGATGAAATCGCCGGACATCGCCATGTCGGGTCGCGCCGCCCTGATGCGCTCGATGATGCGGAAATAGTCGGCGCGGGTGTGGCGCCGGTTCATCGCTTTGAGGATGCGGTCGGACCCCGACTGAATCGGCAGGTGCAGGTACGGCATCAGCTTGGGGTTGTCGCGATGGGCCTCGATCAGCTCGTCCGTCATGTCGGACGGATGGCTGGTGGTGTAGCGGATGCGGGCGAGGCCATCGATTTCGGCCAGCCGGGCACAGAGTTCGCCCAAGCCGACGGTGCGGCCGTGGGCATCAAGGCCATGGTAGGCGTTGACGTTCTGGCCCAGCAGCGTCAGCTCGCGCACGCCAGCGTCGACCAGATTGCGGGCTTCGGCGAGCACCTGTTCCACCGGGCGGCTGGTTTCGGCGCCGCGGGTGTAGGGCACGACGCAGAACGAACAGAACTTGTCGCAGCCCTCCTGCACGGTGAGGAAGGCGGTGAGGCCGCGCGAGCGCACCACGGTCTTTGCGGCGAGCGGCAGGTGTTCGAACTTGTCTTCGGCCGGAAACTCGGTTTCGAGCACCATTTCGCCGCTGCCGGCGCGGGCGATGAGCTCGGGCAGGCGGTGGTAGGATTGCGGCCCGAACACCAGGTCGACGCGGCCCCTGGCGCGGCGGGCGATCTCCTCGCCCTCGGCCTGGGCGACGCAACCGGCGACGCCGACCATGAAATTGCGGCCTTCGCTGCGCAGCTCCGCCAGACGGCCAAGTTCGGAAAATACCTTCTCCGAGGCCTTCTCGCGGATATGGCAGGTGTTGAGCACGACGAGATCGGCATCGTCGATGGTCTGGGTCGGTTCATAGCCGTGAGGCGCCAGCGCATCGGCCATGCGGTCGCTGTCGTAGACGTTCATCTGACACCCGTAGGTCTTGATGAACAGCTTTTTGGGCCGGAGTTCGGTGGCGTCGGTCATGGGCGCGACCTAGCACCGTTGCGGTTGAGGTGCAAAGAACGGCACCGGGGCGGCCCTACTCCGCTGCTTTCGGCGCCAGGCCGGAGAGATCTTCGTGGCGGTTTAGCGCCACCAGCGTGCGGCGGACCTGGGTTTCGGCGAGCTTGGTGACGATCTTGCGGTCCATGCCTTCGCTGAGCGGAATGGGAGCGCCGAAGGCGATGGTGACGTCCTTGACGCCGCTGCGCAGCAATTCGCCGACCACGGCCTTGAAGCCGCGGGCATTCATGCCGGAGATGCCGGCGCGTTCGGTGCGCGATACGGGCAGGCCCTGCAGATGGGTATAAGCGATGGTGACCGGCTGGATGGCGACATCCTTGGCGCCGCCTTCGAGCATCGCCGTCTGGCAGGCGCCGACCAGCGCCGAGCGGAAGGGCTGGACGTGGGTGCCAAGGTCGCGATGGCCCTCGGCAAACAGCAGCACCGCGCCGTTGCGGGCGAGGCGGCTCGCCATTTCCTTGTTGATCCGTTTCGCGTCCTGCCGGCGTTCGTAATCGACAAAGAGCGTGCGCTGCAGCGACGACATGAAGCCGACAAAGAAGGTATCGCGAACGCCGTTCTTGGCGACGAAGGTGACGTCGGCGACCGAACCGATGGCGATGATGTCGGTCCATGAGATGTGGTTGGAGAGCAGTAGCGTCGGGCGGTTGTGCAGCGGCTCGCCGATGGTGTGAACCCGCAGGCCGAGGAACACGCAGCCGACGCGATGGAACAGCATGGTCGGCACGTTCCAGAAGCCGCCGAGCCGGGTGATGACGAACTGCACCGGCACCCCGACGAGGAGAACGGGGATGAAGATGAAGATGAAGAACAGTATTCTGAAAATCACTTGTCGATCTCGGGCTTCAGCGGCACGGCATAGAGTTCGAGGCGGTGATCGACGAGGCGGTAGCCCAGCCGCTTGGCGATGACGTTCTGGATGGCCTCGATTTCCTCGTTGCGGAACTCGATGACCTTGCCGGTGCGGATGTCGATCAGGTGGTCGTGGTGTTCGTCGGGGATGGGCTCGAAGCGGGCCCGGCCATCCTTGAAGTCGTGCTTGGTGACGAGGCCGGCTTCCTCGAACAGATTGAGGGTGCGATAGACGGTCGAGAGCGAGATTCGCGCATCGACGGCCGAGGCGCGACGGTAGAGCTCTTCGACGTCCGGGTGATCGTCGGCGGCTTCCATGACCTGCGCGATGACGCGGCGCTGGTCAGTCATGCGCATGCCCTTTTTGGCGCATTGTTCTTCGAGCGTTTCGGTGTGCGGCATGGAACGCTACTCCAGATTGCGCGCCATCACCAGCGCGCTGGCAGGCTGGCCATCGGGCCTGGCATAGTAGCCTTTGCGCTCTGACAGTTTCTTGAAGCCGAGCTTTTCATAAAGGTGGATGGCGGATGGATTGTCGGTTGCGACCTCGAGGATCATGCGCTTGGACGGGGTCGTCATCAGGTCGGCAAAGCAGGCCTTGAGCAGTGCCGCGCCAACGCCCTTGCCGCGGAATTTCGGCTCGACGGCGATGGTCATCAGTTCCACGTCGTCGCCGAGCAGCCGCAGCATGGCAAAGCCCGCAACCTTGTGCCTGGCGTCGCAGGCAACGAGAGTGGGCGTGTCGGTGTCGGCGAGGTAGGCCTCGATGTCCTGGCGCGGCCAGCCGCGATAAAAGCTCGCGGCGTGAAGCTTTGCCACTGTGTCGGCATCGCGCGGCTGCGCCGGCTCGATATGCAGACCCATCGGCGCCATCCAGCTACGCAGCATCATGGCGCGGGCTCCGGGACTCTAGCGACACGAAATTTTTCCTGCGGCTTGGCATCCGCATCGCGGATATAGGCGGCCTCGGGCGGATAGAGCGCCGGGTCGGCGGTCATGGCGAAGCGGGCCAGCGCGGCGATGTCGACGAAGGGGCTGGTGAAAATTTCGGCGCCGCGCGGCACGGCGGCGCGCGCCTCGGCCATGGGCAGGAGCGCCGGCTTGCCGATGGGAATGCCGGGGCCGGAGAAGGTCTGGAAATAGGCCTCGTCACGCCGAGCGTCGAGCAGCACGGCGACGGCGTCGCAGCGCGCCGGCAGCGACAATGCGAGCAACGAGGGCATGCCGAGGACTGGGATGCCGAGCGCGAGGCCGAGGCCCCGCGCGGCGCTGAGGCCGATGCGCAGGCCGGTGAAGGAGCCGGGACCGGTGGTGACCGCGATGCGGGTCAGATCGCCGTAGGCGATGCCGGCGGTCGCCAGCAGTTCGCCGAGCGCCGGGAACAGCCGCTCGGCCTGGCCCGTCGCCATGTCCTCGACGAGAGTGTCGACGCGATCGGGCGTGCGCAGCATTGCAAGTTGCAACCGCGGCGCGGCAGTGTCGATGGCGAGGAGCGTGCCCATGGCGGAGAGATAGGCCGGGCGAGGGCGGCGAGCAAGCGGCAACGATTTCTCAGCAGATCGTCGCCGGAAAAGCAAATCGCCCGGACGAGCCGGGCGATCACGACAGGGTGTCGATGGTGTCAGACTTGTGCGACGGCTTCGACACCGGGAACGAAGTGGCGGAGGAGGTTCTCGATGCCGGATTTGAGCGTCGCGGTCGAGGACGGGCACCCCGAGCAGGCGCCCTGCATGTGGAGATAGACCGTGCCCTCGCGGAAGCCCTTGAAGGTGATATCGCCGCCATCCATGGCGACGGCCGGGCGAACGCGGGTCGAGATCAGTTCCTTGATGATCTCGACGGTCTCGCTGTCGGCGGGCTCGAAGAATTCACCAGCCTCGGCGGCAGTGTTGCCCTCGTCGATCACCGGCTTGCCGGAGAGGAAATGCTCCATGATCACGCCGAGGATCGCCGGCTTGATGTGGCTCCACTCGGTGGTGTCCTTGCTGACCGACACGAAATCGGAGCCGAGGAATACGCCGGTGACGCCGGGGATGGCGAACAGGCCGGACGCCAGCGGCGACACGGTGGCATCGGCTTCGGTGCGGAAATCGCGCGGCTCACCGACGAGAACGTCGCGGCCGGGCAGGAACTTCAACGTCGCCGGATTGGGCGTGGCTTCGGTCTGGATGAACATTGGTCTTCGCCCTTCTCGCTCAGCCAATGGCGGTCGAGCGGTTTTGGAATAGTTCTAAAATAGGCAATCGGTGCCGGGAAAGCAAGCTGCCTCGCCACCCCGGCGAATGCGTCAGGCGACGGCGACGATTTCTTCGTCGGTCATGGCGCCGGGAACGATGGTAACGAGGATATGAAGGCGATTGTGGCCGGCGAAATGGGTGACCAGCGGCCCGGGGCCTTTGTCGCCGGTGCCGGCTGCCAGAACGAGGATGGCAATGCCGGGATCGGCGGCCACTACCTGCTCGATGGCTTCGGCCGGGCGGCCCTCGCGGATGACGGTCTCGGTGCGGATGCGGCCAATCTGCTCGATGCGGGCGATGCGGGCATCAAGGTTGCGCTCAGCCTCGTCGCGGGCTTCGGCGCGCATGGTGTCGGCCACGCCGATGAACTGGCCGAAATCCTCAGTGTCGATGACCGACATCAGCACCAGCGTGCCGCCGGTGCGCCGAACGCGATGCGCGGCAAAGCTCACCGCACGGTCGCAATCGGGCGATTCGTCGATGAGCACGAGGAATTTGCGCGAATAGTCGAGTTCAGCCACAGCGCCGCCCCGCGTGGATTGACGAGGCGGCATTGTTTCACCGGATAGTCGATTGGACAAGTCGGGGATGAGCTAGCCGAGGAATCCCACGATCCGGCGGACTTCGCTCATCGTCTGCGCGGCGATGATCGAAGCACGTTCGGCGCCATCGGCCATGAAGGCGTCGATCGAGGCCGGGTCGGCGATCAGGCGCCGGGTTTCGGCAGCGATCGGGGCGAGCTTTTCGACCGCCAGGTCGGCGAGCGCGGTCTTGAAGGCGCCCCAGCCCTGGCCGCCATATTGCTGCAACACGACGGACTTGGTGGTGTCGGCCAGCGCGGCGTAGATGCCCACCAGATTGTCGGCTTCGGCACGGCCCTCGAGGCCCTTTTCCTCGGACGGCAGGGGTTCGGGATCGGTGGTGGCGCGCTTCAGCTTTTTGGAGATGGCGTCGGCATCGTCCTGCAGCAGGATGCGCGACTGGTCCGACGGGTCGGACTTGCTCATTTTCTTCTTGCCGTCGCGCAAGGACATGACGCGGGTCGCCGGGCCGGTGATCAGCGGTTCGGTGATGGGGAAATAGTCGGCGTCGAGCCCCTGCTCCCTGAGCGAGGGCGCGTAATCGTGGTTGAATTTGGCGGCGATGTCGCGGGTCAGCTCGAGGTGCTGCTTCTGGTCATCGCCCACCGGCACGTGGGTCGCCTTGTAGAGCAGGATGTCGGCGGCCATCAGCGAGGGATAGGCAAAGAGACCGAGCGATTCCGCCTCGGCGTTCTTGCCGGCCGTCTTGTCCTTCCACTGCGTCATGCGGCTCATCCAGCCCATGCGGGCGACGCAGTTGAACACCCAGGCGAGTTCGGCATGCTGATGCACGCGCGACTGGTTGAAGATGATCGACTTTTTCGGATCGACACCGGCCGCGACATAGGTGGCGGCCAGCTCGCGGGTCGAACGGCGCAGATCGGCGGGGTCCTGCCAGACCGTGATCGCGTGTTCATCGACGACGCAATAGATCGTCTCATGGGTCTGCTGCAGCGGCACGAAGCGCTTGATGGCACCGAGGTAGTTGCCGAGATGCAGGTCGCCCGAGGGCTGGATGCCGGAGAAAACGCGCGAGGTGAAGGGCATGGCTGTCTTGGGGTAGGACGAGATAAGGGCCATTACCCCGTCACGACGGCAATGAGCAAGGCTCTGCCTTCAGGCGGCGGCGGGGCAGGCGGTTTTCTGCAACTCGGTCAGGGCAGCCTGCATCGTTTCGGTGGTGAGGGAGGTCGAGAGCTGCGACTGCGGCGGGATCGGTGCGAGGCGGCCGCTGGGGCCGAGTTCCTGCACGACGCCGGGCAGGCCGTTGAGGGTGATCTTGTAGTCCGTCCAGTTGTCGTTTTCCCTGAGCGTGTCGTAGGCGACCGCCTGGAGCCTGGTCGCGTCCACCTCGATGCCGCCGGCGATGACACCGCCCTGGTTGAAGACGATGTCGAACACGCATTTGGTCTTTTCCGTCACCTTGAAGGCGAAGGAGCCACCACCGGCCGGGGTGGCGTCGAAATTGCCGGGTGAGGTCTTGATCAGCGTGCCGACCGACTTGCCGCCATCCAGCGACAGCGTCGCATTGTCGTCGGCGCCGAGCACGAATCTGGCAACGAGATCGACGGGCGCGGTCGGGGCGGCGGCGAGGACGGGGGTGGCGCAGAGGCTCAGCGCGAGGGCGGCGAAAACAAAACGCATGGATCGAACTCCGGTCGAAACGAGGTGCCCCTAAGCGGCGCCACTAGAAACCTCTAGGCGCTGCGGCGCAACCGCCTCAGCAGCATGCCCATGGGCTGGGCGCCGGAGAAATGCACCAGCGCGAAATAGAGTCCGAAGCCGAAGGCGCAGAGCGCGCCGAGCGCCACCAATTGCGCGAGCAGCGGGGCGTGGGGCGACAGATAGGGCGCGAGCGGGATGGCGAGACCCCACAACACCAGCGCCATGACGACCGAGGCGGCGATGATGAGGGCGTGGCGGCGCCAGTCCTCCCCCGGTAGCTGGAAATGGCCGCGGCGGCCGAGCCAGATGCCGAGCAGTACAGCATTGGCCCATGCTGCAACTGACGTAGCAATGGCGATTCCAACGTGCTTCAATGCAGGAAAAAGCAGCAAAGAAATGATTATATTGATGACCACCGAGACGCCGGCGAAGACCGTCGGCGTTTTCGCGTCCTCGCGGGCGAAGAAGCCGGGCTGCAGCACCCGGATCAGCACGTAGGCGGGGAGCCCGGCCGAAAACCAGATCATGGTCTGGGCGGTCTCGTACGTGTCGGTGGCCGAGAACGCCCCGCGCTGGAACAGGACGGCGACGATCGGCGTCGCCAGCGCGATGAGCGCGGTGGCGGCGGGCATCGACAGCAGCATCGAGATCAGCAGCGCCTGGTTCTGGCTGGCGTCGGCTTCCTTGTCGCGGCCGCCCTTGAGGTGCCGGCTGAGCTCGGGCAGCAGCACGGTGCCGATGGCGATGCCGATGATGCCGAGCGGGAGCTGGTACAGACGGTCGGCGTAATAGAGGTAGGCGATGGCGCTGTCGGCGGACGACGCGATGATGGTGCCGACGAAAATGTTCACCTGCGTGATGCCGCCGGCGATGACGGCCGGGATGGCGAGCACCCAGAAGCGGCGCACCTCGCTGTCGAATTTCGGCCAGTGCAGCCGGGGCACGAAGTTGGCGCGGCGGATGGCGATGTAGACCATCAGCAATTGCGCAATACCACCGGCGATGGTGCCGACGGCGATCCAGATGGCCGTCTGCACATCGGTGTTGGGATAGAGCACCAGCGGCGCCATGAAGACGATCATGACGATGTTGAGCAGGATCGGCGCGAAGCTCGAGGCGCTGAATCGGTTGAGGCCATTGAGGATGGCTGCATAGGCCGCCATCAGCGACATGCACATCAAATACGGAAAGCAGATGCGCGTCAGCAGCACGGTGAGATCGTATTTCGCCGGATCGTCGAGAAAGCCCGGAACGAAGATGGGCAGGATCCACGGCATGAAGATTTCGACCGCGATGGTGACGCCGGTCACGGTCACCACCAGCCAGCTCATGATGCGCGCCGCCCAGAGGCGGGCGGGCTCGAGGCCCTCCTGCTCGAGCTCCTTGGCAAAGAGCGGAATGAACGCGGTGTTGAAGGCGCCCTCGGCGAACAGGCGCCGGAACAGATTGGGGAAGCGGAACGCCGCGAGATAGGCATCGGCGGCCGGGCCGGTGCCGAGCACGGCGGCGACCAGCGCATCGCGGACGAAGCCGAGCACGCGGCTGCCGGTGGTCATGAGCCCGACATTGAGGAAATTGCGGTAGAGCGAGCCGCTGGCGACAGCGCCCTTGCCGGTGGTTTCAGCCATTGACGACTTTCGGCGTGCGCGCTTCGAGTTCGGGGAGCGGCTGGAACACCTTCAGCAGCGCGTCGCGGATACTGCGCTGACGGGCTTTTTCCTCGATCTTCTGCCCGGTGAGGTCGGTGACGTAGAAGACATCGACAGCCTTTTCGCCATAGGTGCCGATATGGGCCGAGCCGATGGTGAGGTTGAGATCGGAGATGGCCCGGGTGAGCTGATGGAGGAGACCGGTGCGATCGAGGCCGGACACTTCGAGGACGGTGAACTTCTCGCTGAGATTGTTCGACACTTCCACCGAAGCCGGCAAAGTGAATGGCTTCAGGCGCCGGTTGTGGCGGCTTTCCTTGCCGAGGTCGATCAGGATCTGGCGCTTGCCCTGCAGCAACTGCTTCACCGTCTCGATGATGCGGTTGGCGCGGACTTTTTCGTCTTCGTCGGAGGTGAAGGCGCGGCGGAGGCGGAAGGTGTCGAGCGCCTGGCCGTCGCGGGTCGAAAAAATCTGCGCGCCGATGATCGAGGCTTCGCACATGGTGCAGGCGCCAGCGATCAGCGACAGGAGCCGTGGATGGTCGGGCGTATAGAACGACACTTCAGTGATGCCCTCGAAAGCGCGCACGCGGATGGAGCCGGCGAAGGGGCTATGTGCCTGATCGGCGGCGCGGATCATCTTGGCATGCTCGAGCTGCAACTCGAGCTCGGCCCGCAGCCAATAGTGGTTGTAGTGGCGCGCCATGTAGGTTTCGAGATCGGGCCTGGGCCAGGCGACGAGCGCCTTTTCGAGATCGGCCTTGGCGGCGGCGATGCGATCGGACTGGGTGACGCGCGAGTGGCCGCCCGAGAGCAGCGGCTCGGTGGCGTAATAAAGCGAGCGCAGCAGGCTCCCCTTCCAGCCGGTCCAGACGCCGGGACCAACCGCGCGAATGTCGCAGGCGGTGAGGATCATCAGCAGCGCGAGGCGCTGCGGCGACTGCACCACGTCGGCGAAGGAGCGGGCAGTCTCGGGGTCCTGCAGGTCGCGAGCCTGGGCGACCTCGCTCATCAGCAGGTGATATTGGACCAGCCAGGCGACGGTATCGGTTTCCGCGGCGTCGAGGCCGAGCCGCGGGCAGAATTTGCGGGCGATGCGCGCGCCGGCCTCGGAATGGTCCTCGGGGCGGCCCTTGGCGATGTCGTGCAGGAACAGCGCCACATAGAGCAGACGCGTATCGTTGAGCGAGGGCAGCAGCTCATGGGTGAGCGGCAGCTCCTGCCGCAAGCCGCCATTGGCGATTTCGGCCATGACGCCGACGGCGCGGATCAGATGCTCATCCACCGTGTAATGGTGATACATATTGAACTGCATGAGCGCGACGATCTTGCCGAACTCGGGCACGAACCTGCCTAGAACGCCGCTCTCGTTCATCTGACGGAGGATGCGCTCGACGGTGCGCGGGCTGGTGAGGATTTCGAGGAACCAGCGATTGGCCGCCGGGTCGTTGCGCACATCGGGGCCGATGAGGCGCAGCGAGCGGGTGATGGCCTTGATGGCATCGGGGTGGAACAGCAGGTCGTTGCGGCCGGCAACAAGGAACGCCTTGATCAGGTCGAGCGGGTTCTTCTCGAAACCGTCGGGACGGGCGGTGTTGAGGCGGCCGGAATCGATGACGAAATCGGGCTCGCCCTTGATCGCCACCTTGCCGCGTTTGAACATGCCGGCGACGCGACCCATCATGTCGAGCGGCTTGGCGTGATCGAATTCGAGGCTGGTGCAGAAGATGCGGGTCAGGTCGCCGACATCCTTGGCGACGAGGAAATAGCGCTTCATCATGCGCTCGACGCCGAGCATGCCGGGCCGATCGGCAAAGCGCAGGCGATCGGCGAGTTCGGGCTGGACGTCGAACGTCAGCTTCTCGTCGGCGCGGCCGGTGAGGAAATGCAGGTGGCAGCGCACCGCCCACAGAAAGTCCTCGGCGCGCTGGAAACGGCGGTATTCCTCGGCCGACAGCACATCCTTGTCGACGAGTTCGGCGCTGGTCTTGACGCGGTAGAAGTATTTTCCAATCCAGAACAGCGTCTGCAAATCGCGCAGGCCGCCCTTGCCATCCTTGACGTTGGGCTCGACCACGTAGCGGGTGTTGCCCATCTGCCGGTGGCGTTCCTCGCGCTCGGCCATCTTGGCAGCGATGAACTCGGGGCCGGTCTTGGGCATGATCTCGGTTTCGAAACGCCTCTGCAACTGGTCGAACAGCGTTCTATCTCCGGTGAGGTAGCGCGCTTCGAGCGTTGCGGTGCGCACGGTCATGTCGGCGCGCGCCATGCGGATGCAATCGTCGACGGAACGGACGGCGTGTCCTACCTTCTGGCCCAGGTCCCACAGCATATAGAGGATGTATTCGGTGATCTGTTCGCCCCAGGGCGTTTGCTTGTAGGGCAGGATGAACAGCAGATCGATGTCGGAGCCCGGCGCCAGCGTGCCGCGGCCATAGCCACCGACCGCGGCGAGCGACACCGACTCGGCGCCCGAGGGATTGTCGACCGGGTAGACCTGAGTGGTCGCGAACAGATGGATGGCGCGGATGATCTCGTCTTCGGCGTTGGAGAGATTTTGCGCGCAGCGGGTGCCGCGGCCATGCGCCACGAGGTCGGCTTCGGCGGATTTGCGGGCCTCGGCGAGGGTTTGGCGCATGATGGCGAGGACGGTCGAACGCGCGCCGGCCGATTTGGGCGAATCCTGCCCCAGGGCCCGCAGCACCTCCGCAAGGATGGCCTCGGCGGATTTCAAATGAAACTGCGCCTTTTTGGGGCGGAGCTCAGCTTCGGCGACCGGCATCGCGTGCCTTCTTCAGCTCATAGATCAGATCGAGCGCCTCGCGAGGGGAGAGTTCGTCGGGGCGGATGTGGTCGAGCATCGCATCCAGAGGATTAATTTCCGGCTTTTTCGGCGGTGGCGCCGCCGCGAAAAGCGGCAGATCGTCTAGCATGAGGGCCGGATGGCCGGAAGAGCGCTCCTCCAGAATGTGGAGCACCTGCCGGGCCCGCTCGAGCACGGTTTCGGGCAGTCCGGCGAGGCGGGCCACCTGGATGCCATAGGACCTGTCGGCCGCACCGGGAATGACTTCGTGGAGAAACACCACCTCATTCTCCCACTCCCGCACGGCCATCGTCACGTTCCTGGTGCGCGCCAATTTGCCGCTGAGGGCGGTCATTTCGTGGAAGTGGGTGGCAAACAGCGCCCGGCAGCCGGTGTCGTCGTGTAGCGCCTCGACGGCGGCCCAGGCGATCGACAGGCCGTCGAAAGTGGCGGTGCCGCGGCCGATTTCATCTAGGATGACCAGCGAATTGTGGGTGGCGCGATTGAGGATGGCGGCGGTTTCGACCATTTCGACCATGAAGGTCGAGCGGCCATGGGCAATATCGTCGGAGGCGCCAACGCGCGAGAACACCCGGTCGATGACGCCGATTTTCGCAGAGGTCGCCGGCACGTAGCTGCCGGTCTGGGCGAGGATGGCGATCAGCGCGTTCTGGCGGAGAAAGGTCGACTTGCCGCCCATGTTGGGGCCGGTGACCAGCCACAGCGCGCCACCTGAAAGATCCGTGTCGTTGGCGACGAAGGGCTGGCCCTCGGCCTTGACCGTGGTTTCGACCACCGGATGGCGGCCCCCACGGATATCGAAGGCAAGGGAGGCATCGATCTGCGGGCGGCAGAAACTGCGCGTGGCGGCGAGATAAGCAAGGCCGGCGCCGACGTCGAGCGCGGCCAGCGCATCGGCGACGGCGCGCAGGGTTTCGGTTTCCGCGAGCGTCCGCGCGACGAGGCGGGCGAAGATGGCAGTTTCGATCTCGAGCGATTTTTCGTGCGCGCGCGCGATGCGGCCTTCGAGATCGGCCAGCTCGGCGGTGGTGAACCGCATGGCGTTCGACATGGTCTGGCGATGGATGAAGGTCGATTTCAGCGGCTCTTCCACGAGCCGCATGCCGTGCGCCGACGGCACTTCGACGAAATAGCCGAGCTGGCCGTTATGGCGGATTTTCAAAGACTTGATGTCGGTGTCGGTGACGAGCCGCGCCTGAAGCGCGGCGACCACGGCGCGGGTTTCGGAGGCGAGCGCGCGTTCGGCATCGAGCGCCGTGTCGTAGCCCTTTTGCACGAAGCCGCCGTCGCGGACGAGCAATGGCGGTTCGTCCTCAATGGCGCGAGTGAGCTCGGCCGCAAGGTCGAGCGGCGCAGTGGCGAGGGTGGTGCGGATGTCCGCCAGGTCGGCGGGCGCCTCGGCGAGACCCGTGAGCGCGGTCGCCAGCTCGCCAGCGGCGCCGACGGCGCGGGCGATGGCATTGAGATCGCGTGGACCGCCGCGGCCGAGCGCGAGGCGGGTGAGGGCGCGGGTGAGATCGGGCACGGATTTCAGCGACTGGCGCAGGCGGGTGGCGAGGATCGGCTCGGCGATGAGGGCTTGGACGGCGTCGAGCCGGGCATTGATCGCGGCGGGATCGCGGAGCGGCGCGCTGAGCCGCCGCGCGAGGAGGCGCGAGCCGGCAGGCGTGACACAGGCGTCGATTTCGGCGAGCAGCGAGCCCTTGAGGGTGCCGCGCTGGGTTTCGAGCAGTTCGAGCGACGAGCGGGTCGCGGCGTCGATCGCCATGTGAGACTGCAGCCGCTCAGTCGAGGGCGGACGCAGCGCGACGGCGACGCCTTTCTGCGACTCGCGGATGTAGCCGATGAGCGCCCCGAGCGCCGCCCGCTCGACGCGCGAGAAGGACGACGGGTCGACCGTGGCGATATCGAAGCTGCGGCCGATGGTTTCGGCGGCGGCGGTCGAGTCGAAAGCCTCGGCCGGCAGCAGCACCGTGGCCGCGGCGGGCAACTGGATTTTGGCATCGCGCAGCGCGGCGCGGGTGGCTTCGGTGAACAGCAGCTCGGCCGGATCGACACGGGCGAGTTCGTCGGCCAGCGCGGCTTCGGTCAGTGGCAGGACGGTGAGCTCGCCGGTCGACACATCGGCGAAGGCCAGTGCGAAATCGCTGTCGCCGTGGCGGAGCATCGCCAGCGCGGCGAGGAAGGCATTGCCACGCGCCGGCAGCAGATCGTCCTCGGTGATGGTGCCGGCGGTGACGAGACGGACGACGTCGCGCTTCACCGGCGACTTGCCGCCGCGCTTTTTGGCTTCGGCCGGGTCCTCGACCTGCTCGCAGATGGCGACGCGATAGCCCTGGGCGATGAGCTTCTTGAGATAGTCCTGCGCGGCGTGCACCGGTACGCCGCACATCGGGATATCGGCGCCCTGATGCTTGCCGCGCTTGGTGAGGACGATGCCGAGCGCCTGGCTGGCGATCTCGGCGTCCTCGAAGAACATCTCGTAGAAATCGCCCATCCGGTAGAACAGCAGATAGCCGGGATTGAGCGATTTGATCTCGAGGAACTGGCCCATCATCGGCGTGACGACGGCCGAGACGGCAACAGCCGGCTCAGTGTCGGCGGGATCGAAGGGGGCCTGGTCCATGGCTCGCGGAGGTGTTGAGGAGCGGCGACACTAGGCAAGGGCGGCGGATGGGGCAAGAGCCCCCGGTCATCCGCACCCGTTCATGCAGGGTATACCGCCTCAGTAGCGATCCGTGGCGTCATGCACCGGGCGATAGACGAAATCGGAGAAGTCAGCGTGTAGCGCTGTGCCGTTGAGGTCGGAGGCGGCCATGCCGACGAAGGCGCCGGTGAAGCTGCCGTGTTCGGCGTGGCCGCCGCATTCGTCGGAGAGGATCGAGGCGTCGAGGACCGGGCCGATGGCGGTCCACGGGCCGTCGCCTAAAGCGTAGAAATATTGCAGCGCGGGGCCGCGGATTTCGAGCTTCAGGCGGACCGGGCCGTCATTGGGGATGGCCACGGGCTCGGCGGGAAAATCGAGCTTGCCATCGGGCCAGCTCACCTGGCTCGACATGATCAGCAGTTCGCGCTGGCCATCGGAGTGGGCGGTGACGGCGAGGTAATGGAAATTGTAGCGCGAGTAGTATGCTGTGAGGCCGGCGAACTGGCGCTCGTCGGTGGGCGAAAAGTCGAGGGTGACTTCGGCATCGTAGGAGAAATGCGTCTGGCGCCGGGCGACCAGCGCCTGCTCGAACCATGAGCCGATGGATTCGCGGCCGTAGAGGCGAAGCTTGCCGCCCGTGAGGGCGAAGATGCGCTCGGTCTCAGGGGTGCGGAGCCACTGGAAGTCCTTGTGCAGTGCGCCAGCGAAACCATAACGCTGTTCTGCCCAGTATCGCGCCTCGTCATGGGTGCCGGGGACATCGACCTCGAGCTGTGCGACGTTGCCGCCGGCTTTCAGCCACGGCCAGTCATCGTCGCGCCACTCCAGCTCCTGGATGGCGGTCTCGCGGCCGAGCACGCAGCGGCGCTTCTGCGTGGTCGGGCGGCCGGTGAGGTGGACGAGGTAGGAGCGGCCATCGGGGGTTTCGACCCAGTCGCCGTGGCCGGCGCGCTGCAGCGGATTGAGCGGCGTATCCTTGGCGGTGACGAGGTATTTGAGCGGATGGAGCTCGTATGGCCCGTCGATCTGGCGCGAGCGGGCGAAGGTGACGGCGTGGTCGTAGCCGGTACCGCCCTCGGCGGTCAGCAGATAGTACCAGCCATTGCGCTTATAGAGATGCGGACCTTCGACCAGCTTCAGATCGGTGCCGGTAAAGATGTTCTTGCGCTCGCCAACCAGCTTTTGCGTCACGGGATCGTATTCCTGCAGCGCGATGCCGGCGAATAGCAGCGGGCGGACGCGATGGTCCCACAGCATGTTGACGAACCATTTGCGCCCGTCATCGTCATGGAACAGCGACGGGTCGAAACCCGACGAATTGATGTAGACCGGGTCGGACCACGGCCCCTCGATGGCCGGCGCGGTGACAATGTAGTTGTGCGCGTCCTTGAACGAGCCATCCTTGCGCTTGACGTCGGTATAGACGAGATAAAACTGCGTTCCGTCGTGGCTGAGGCACGGCGCCCAGATGCCGCAACTGTCCGGATCGCCGCGCATGTCGAGCTGGCTCTTGCGGGTCAGCGGCCGCGTCACGAGGTCCCAGTTGGCGAGATCCGTGCTGTGGTGGATCTGGACGCCGGGATACCACTCGAAGGTCGAGGTCGCGATGTAGTAGTCTTCACCGACGCGCAGGATCGAGGGGTCGGGGTTGAAGCCGGGCAGGATGGGATTGCGGATGGTGGGCACGAGGTCGTCTTTCCTCCGAGTGTCATCCCCGCGAAGGCGGGGACCCAACTCGACACTTGCGCCGGCGGCGGCATGGGTCCCCGCCTTCGCGGGGATGACACGCAGTGGGGAGGACGACTTAACGCCTCCCCGTCAGTCCGCTTAGACGAACCGGTTGACCAGGTTTTCGAGATATTCCTGCTGGCCGGATTTTGGCTGCGGGTTGATGTTGTCCTTGGCGACGCGGGCGGCGATGTCGGCGAGGCTCTGCGATTTGAGCATCGCCTGCGCGTCGGGCTTCGCCCAGCCGGCGTAGCGGGCGTCGATGGCCTTGTCGTAGGTGCCGTCGGTGATCATCGCGGCGGCGGCCTTGAGGCCGCGGGCGAGGACGTCGAGGCCGCCGATATGGCCGTGGAACAGATCGGCCGGATCGATCGACTGGCGGCGAACCTTGGCGTCGAAGTTGAAGCCGCCATTGCCGAGGCCGCCATTCTTCAGGATCTGGTAGAACGCCAGCGCCATTTCGCCCGGATTGTTGGGGAACTGGTCGGTGTCCCAGCCGGACTGCAGATCGTTGCGGTTGGCATCGACGCTACCGAGAATGCCGAGCGAGCGGGCGGTGGCGAGCTCGTGCTCAAAACTGTGGCCGGCGAGGAAGGCGTGGCCCACCTCGATGTTGACCTTCACCTCCTTCTCGAGGCCGAAATCGCGGAGGAAGCCGTAGACCGTGGCGACGTCGTAATCGTATTGGTGTTTGGTCGGCTCCTGCGGCTTGGGCTCGATCAGCAGCGTGCCTTTGAAGCCGATCTTTCTGGCGTGCTCGACGGCGAGCGTCAGGAATCGGCCGGCCTGCTGGCGCTCCTTGCTGAGATCGGTGTTGAGCAGCGTCTCGTAGCCTTCGCGGCCACCCCATAGAACGTAATTCGAACCGCCGAGTTCGTTGGTGATCTCGAGCATCTCCTTCACCTGGCCGGCGGCGTAGGCGAACACGTCCGGATCGGGATTGGTGGCGGCGCCGGCCATGTAGCGGCGATTGGAAAACAGGTTCGCCGTGCCCCAGAGCAGCCTGGTGCGCGAGGACTGCATCTTTTTGGCGAAGATGTCGGTGATGGTGCGCAGGTTCTTGTTGCTCTCAGCAAGGCTGGCGCCTTCGGGCGCCACGTCGGCATCGTGGAAGCAGAAGAACGGGATATCGAGCAGGTCGAAGAACTCGAAGGCGATATCGGCCTTGAGCTTCGCGCCCTCGAGGCCCCTGTCGTACCATGGCCGATCGAAAGTCCGGCCGCCGAACGGGTCGCCGCCTTCCCACGCGAAGGTATGCCAATAAGCCACCGCCGGGCGGATATGGTCTTCCATACGCTTGCCGAGGACGATCTCGTCCTTGTCGTAGTGATGGAATGCGAGCGGGTTGGCCGAGTTCGGCCCTTCGAACTTGACGGGGGAAATCCCCTTGAAGAAATCGGTCACTTACGGGCCTCCTCGATGGCAGAATACAAGGCGCGATAACGCGCATATTGCTGGGTATAGGCGTCGCGCAACGCCGGGTCGGGCGCGACGACCTGCCTGATGCCGGGCATGGTCATGACGGTGGCCGGATCGGCGCCTTCGGCGGCGCAGAGGCCAAGCCGGGCGGCGCCGAGCGCGCCGCCGAAATCGCCGTCTTCGGGAATGGCGATTTCGGTGTCGAGATTGGTGGCGATGAGTTTCAGCCACAGCGCTGACCTGCTGCCGCCGCCGACGGCGAGGATGCGGTTGAACGACGTTCCAGCATCCCTCAACACGCGCTGGCTGTCGCGGAAGGCGAAAGCGACGCCCTCCATCACCGCCTGCGCCAGGCGGGCGGGGTCGGAAAGATGCGACAGGCCGACGAAGCTGCCGCGCGCGCCGGCATTGTTGTGCGGAGTGCGCTCGCCGCTGAGATAGGGCAGGAAGATTTCCTCGCCCGGCCCGTTGAAGCTTTGCTCGGCAGCGGCCGAGAGTTCGGCCTGCTTCTTGCCGGTGACGCCCGAGAGCCAGTTGAGGCTGTCGGTGGCCGAAAGGATCACGCCCATCTGGTGCCAGGTGTTCGGGATCGCATGGCAGAAGGCGTGCACCGCGCCTGCCGTATTGGGGCGGAACCGGTCGTTGGACACGAACAGCACGCCCGAGGTGCCGAGCGAGACGAAGCCATCGCCGGGACGGATCGCGCCGATGCCACAGGCGGCCGCGGCGTTGTCGCCCGCGCCACCGGCGACCACCACCTTGCCAGTGATACCCCAGCGCCGCGCCAGTTCCGGCTTCAGTTCGCCCGAGGGGGTGGAGCCTTCGACCAGCCGCGGCATGTGGGCGCGGGTGAGGCCAGTGACGGCCAGCAACTCGTCCGACCAGTCGCGCTTGCCGACATCGAGCCACAGCGTGCCCGAGGCGTCGCTCATTTCCTCGACATGCTTGCCGGTCATCAGCAGGCGGATATAGGCCTTGGGCAGCAGCACCTTGGCGATCCGGCCGTAAACGTCCGGCTCGTGCTTGCGCACCCAGGCGATCTTGGGCGCGGTGAACCCCGGCATGGCGATGTTGCCGGCGAGCTGGCGCAGATTGGGCAGCGCCGCTTCCATCTCGGCGCATTCGGCGGCGGCGCGGCCGTCGTTCCACAGGATGCAGGGCCGAAGGACTTCGTCGTTCTTGCCGAGCAGCGTCGCGCCATGCATGTGGCCGCTCAGTCCGATGCCGCGGACCGCCGCCATCTCGGAGGGGCGAGACTTGCTCAGCGCGTCGCAGGCTTCGAGCACCGCGCTCCACCAGTCGGCCGGGTTCTGCTCGGACCAGCCGGGATGCGGGCGGACCGGCTCGACGGATTTGGCGGTCGCTTCGCCCAGCGCCTTGCCAGCCCGGTCGATCAGGATCGCCTTGACGCCGGAGGTGCCGATATCGATGCCGAGATAAGTCATGAGGAACGTACCTCATGGCACATCGCTTTGCTTGTGATGTTCGCCTCCCGTCGCCGCATCGCGGTGAATTTTTCTTGGTCGCGCGCTCGAACCGGAAAACCGGCCTCCACTTTTCCTGAGCGCGCTCGCGTTAGCGCAGATTATCCCTGAGGAAGATGCCGATTTCAATGGGGTCGGAATGGATCTCGGCGTCGGGTGAGAGCGCCACCTGGCGAGCGGCGGCGATGGCGGCGCGGATTTCGCCATCGGGGTTCTGGTCGAGCACGACGTCGAGCGTGCCGGCGCGCAGGGCGTCGCGGGTGGTGTCGGTCAATTCATGCGCGACGACGCGGACGTTGCCGGCGCGATGGGACTTGCCGAGCGCCGCCACCAGCCCGGCATTGCCGGCGCCGAGATTGTAGATGCCGGCAAGATCGTCGTGCGTCTGCAGGAGCTGCAGCACCGCCGCCTCGGTCATGGCGTCGTCGTCGAAGCCCTCGACCGGGCCGGCGATGGTGAGACCCGGAAATTCGCGGCCCATGACGCCGGCAAAGCCCTCGAAGCGCTCGCGGTGGTCGCGCAGCGCCAGGGAACCGGCGATGAGGCCGATCTTGCCGGTGGGGCAAAAGCGGCCGAGCAGCGACGCGGCGCTGCGGCCGGCGGCCTGATTGTCGATGCCGATGAAATGGCGGCGGGCCGAACCCGGCAGGTCGGACACCAGCGTGATGGCGGCGACGCCCCGGCGGGCGGCGGCATCGATGGCCCTCGCCACCGCCGGATCGTCGGGGGCGACCAGCACGGCGCAATCGGTCTGCCGGCCGCTCAGCGCGTCGAGCCGGGCGATCAGCGCATTGGGATCGAGCGCGTGATAGGGGCTGACGGTCAGCGTCAGGCGCTCATTGCGGCCGGCGCGGGTGCGACGGTCGATGGCGTCGGCGAGGCCGCGCATGAACGCGTTGGCGCCGTCGGGCAAGAGGAACACGACGCGCAGGTCACGCGCCCGCGCCAGCAGCGAGGCCGAGAGGTCGCGGCGGAAATCCAGCGCCTTGATGGCGTTTTCGACTTTTTCGGCGGTCTCGGGACGCACGCCGGGCCGGGCGTTCAGCACGCGGTCGACGGTCGCCAGCGACACGCCGGCCGTCCGCGCCACATCGTGCACGGTGGCGCGTTTGCCATCGGAAGCCTCGTCCAAGCGCCTGTCCTCCAACCCCGGCTGAAAGTGCCGCCCGGCGGTCGGCGGCGTCAACAGATTTCACCCCAATCCGACCGCTGACAGATTTCGGCTTGGTCGACACCCGAAAACCGGGCTACATCGCGCCTCAGCGTCGAGCGGAGGACAGCATGGTCGCGATCAAGCAATTCGGCACGTTCGAGGGCAAGCGCGTCGACCAGTTCACGCTGACCTCGAGCACGGGCGTCGAAGTCGACATCATCAACTGGGGCGTGGTGGTGCGCGACTGGCGGGTGCCGGTCAAAGGCGGCGGCAAGCGCTCGGTGGTGCTGGGCTTCGACAATTTCGACGACTATCCGAAGCACTCGCCGCATTTCGGCGCGCTGGCGGGCCGGGTCGCGAACCGCATCGCCGGCGCAAGCTTCACGCTCGACGGCAAGACCTACAACCTGCCGGCCAATCATGGGCAGGCGAGCCTTCATGGCGGACCCAAGGGCATCGGCCGGCTGGTGTGGGACGCGGCGCCCGACGACGCCACCAATTCGGTGGTGTTTTCGCTGACCTCGCCCGACGGTGACATGGGCTATCCGGGCACGCTGAAGCTCACCGCGACCTACCGGCTCGAGGGCAACAGGCTGCGGCTGGAGCTCGGCGCGACGACCGACAAGGCGACGCCGGTGAGTCTCGTCCAGCACCAGTATTTCAACCTCGGCACCGGCCCCGACATTCTCGACCATACCTACCAGATCGAAACCAGCGCCTATACCGAGGTCGATGAAGCGCTGATCCCCAATGGCAACATCATCGAGGCGAAGCCGGGGTCGGACAAGGATATGCGGAAGCCCCGGACCTTGCGCCGCGCCAATGGCGAGGCCATCGACTATGACGGCAATTTCGTCCTCGATGCCGGCCGCGACCTGGAACGGCCGATCGCCACGGTGGTCGGGCCGGACAAGGCGCTGACGCTGAAACTGTGGAGCGACCGGCCTGGAGTGCAGTTCTACAACGCGGTGACCACGCATGTGCCGGTACCGGGGCTCGGCGGCAAGACCTATGGGCTTCATTCGGGCTTCTGCCTCGAGGACCAGGCGTTCCCCGACGCCGTGCACCATCCGCATTTCCCCAACATCATCATCACGCCGGACCGGCCTTATGCGCACTGGTGCGAATTCGAAATCGCGTGACGCGCTACGTCGGGTAGCGGGCCAACCTAGTGATCGGCCGCGCATGCGGAACTGGACCGGCGTTCCATGCATTGCCGCGGCGCTGGTGACGCGAGGCCGGAGACTCGGCTAGGCTGGTCGCCATGGACAAGACCCAACGACTGTTTTCCGTGATGGATGCGCTGCGGCGGCATCGGCGGCCGGTGACGGCGGCGGCGCTCGCCGAGGCACAAGGCGTGTCGGTGCGCACGCTCTATCGCGACATCCAGACACTGATCGGGCTTGGCGCGCCGATCGAGGGCGAGGCGGGCGTCGGCTATATGCTGAAGCCGGGGTTCTTCCTGCCGCCACTGATATTTTCGGCCGAAGAGCTCGAGGCGCTGGTGCTGGGCGCGCGCTGGGTAGACGGGCAGCAGGACGAAGGATTGCGGAGCGCCGCGCGGAACGCGCTCGCCAAGATCGCCACCGCCTCGCCCGAGGATCTGCGCGACCGGATCAATACCACCGGCCTGTGGGCCATGCGGGGCCGCTGGCCGCGCCAGACGGAGCCACTGCTCAGTGTGGTGCGCGAGGCGATGCGCAGCGAAAAGACCCTCCATATCGGCTATGCCGACGAGGCCGGGCAGGAGACGATACGCTCGATCTGGCCGGTGACCCTTGCCTATTACGAGGAAAAGCAGGTGATCGGCGCGTGGTGCCTGCTCCGCCAGGACTTCCGCAATTTCCGCGTCGACCGGGTGCGCTCGGCAAGGCAGGGGACAGAGCCATTTGGCCGGCGCCGGGTGACGCTGATGGCCGAATGGCAGGCGATCTGGCAGAGCCGGACGCGGCGCGATCCGGCGGGAGATGAAGCCGCCGAAGCCGAGGCGATCAGGCGCCGACCTTGAGCTCGACGCTGTGGGCCTTGGTGATCAGGTCCGAATAGGGGCAGATCGTGTGGGCGAGCTGGACCAGCTCTTCGGTCTCGGCCTTGCTCCAGCCGGGGACGTGGGCCGTGAGCACCGGTACGATGGTGTAGCCGACATTGTCTTCGCGATCGGCAAAGCTGATATCGGCATCGACCGCGGCGCCTTCGGGCAGCTTCTTGCCGAGCTTGCGGGCGGCACCAGCCATGGCACCGAGGAAGCAGGCGGAATAGCCCAGCGAGAACAGTTGCTCGGGATTGGTGCCCGGACCGTCATCGCCACCCATCACCTTGGGAACGGACAGCTTGACGCCGACCTTGCCGTCATCGGTGCGGGCTTCGCCGCCGGCGCGACCGCCGTGGGTGGCAGTACCACGCGCGGTATAAACGATCTTCATGAGAGCCTCGCTGCTGGGTACGAACGAAAACGTGTGCTGTTTAGCGCACAATTCAATTGTGCGCAATATGATTTTGTGCGATTGAAATGTGACGGGGAGATGAAGATGGCGAAATCGCTCAGGCTCGACGACCAATTGTGCTTTTCGGTCTATGCGGCGAGCCACGCCTTCACGCGCTTTTATAAGCCGCTGCTCGAGCCTTTGGGGCTCACCTATCCTCAATATCTCGTGTTGCTGACGCTGTGGGAGACCGACGCGCTGCCGCTCAAGGCCATCGGCGAGCGGCTGGCGCTCGATTCGGGCACGTTGACGCCGCTGCTGAAACGGATGGAGGAAGCCGGGTTCGTGACGCGCGAGCGCGCCAGGGCCGACGAACGGCAGGTGATCGTGCGACTGACAGCCAGGGGCAAGCGCACCGAGGCGAAGGCGGCTGCCTTTCCGCAGCAGATCGGCGCGGCCGCGAGCTGCTCGGCGGCCGAGCTCAATGCCTTGCGCAAGCTGCTCTTTCAGATGCGCGACGACCTCGACGCCGCAGCGGCGGCCTAGAAGCGCGGAAACAGTCCCGCGCTCAGCGCCGCCAGTACCGCGGCGTGAAGCACGACGATGCCCCAGGTGACGAGGGCAAACCCGGGCTTGGCGGTCTTGTGATGGAGCGCCGCCTGCGCCAGCAGGCCACCGATGATCCCGGCCGCGAGGTCGAGCGCGTGCAGCCGCTCTTCGGAGGCGCGCCACGCGCCCGCCTGAGCCGCGCGCTTGTCGAGCCAATAGGCGACAGCGCTGACAAGACCCATGAGCAGATAGGCTCCGATCAGCCAGTCCGGCGCCCGGCCGAGAAAGTGCGCCAGCATCAGCAGCAGGAGCAACAGGGCGGCCGCGGCAATCCTGCGGGCACGCGCCATCTGCGCATTCTCGACGACAGATTGCACAGGCGCCTCGCGCGGTGCCGCGGACAGGCCGGCAATCACGGCGCTCACCGCTGCGGGCCGGCCGTCTCGCCCAGGGCCACGCGTAAAGGCCACGCGATCGCCGATGAGCGGCCGACGTGCCGCGTGGCGAAACGCGCTGATGTGGACGAACAGGCGCTCGCCACTGGCCGTGCGGATGAAGCCAAAACCCTTGTCGTCATCCCAGTCGGTCAGTTGGCCTGCCTCGCCGCTCAAAGCAGATTCTCCGCTGGGGCCGTCACACCGGCGCGCCGTCCCAATCCTTGGGTGGCGGGGTCTTGGGCTCGAAGCGGCACCACTCGGCGATGATGCAGCGATAGCATTCGGGCTTGCGCGCCTTGCAGACGTAGCGTCCGTGCAGGATCAGCCAGTGATGGGCATGGAGCAGATACTGCTTGGGGATCACCTTCAGTAGCCCCAGCTCGACGGCCAGCGGCGTCTCGCCGGGCGCGAGTCCGGTGCGGTTGGCGACGCGGAACACATGGGTGTCGACCGCCATGGTGGCTTCGCCGAAGGCCATGTTGAGCACGACATTGGCGGTTTTCCTGCCGACGCCGGGCAACTCCTCCAGCGCCTCGCGGTCGGCAGGCACCTCGCCGTCATATTTCTCGACGAGGATCTGGCTCAGCGCGAAGACATTCCTGGCCTTGTTGCGATAAAGCCCGATGGTCTTGACCAGGTCGGTGATCCGCTCGACGCCGAGCGCCACCATTTTCTGCGGCGTGTCGGCCAGCTTGAACAGCGCCGGCGTCGCCTTGTTGACGCCGGCGTCGGTGGCCTGCGCGGAGAGCACGACGGCGACCAGCAGCGTGAAGGCGTTGGGGGCGACCAGTTCGCCCTTGGGCTCGGGATTGTCGCGCGCGAAGGCGGCGAAAATCGCCTCGATATCGTCTTTAGATAGACGTTTTGTTGATCGCTTCTGCGGCGCTTTCGCCATTCTCATCGCTCCGATTCGGGGTCTATAGTCAGCGTGATGTCGACCAAAACTCAAGCCAAGCCGCTTTTCGCCGCGACCCTCACGCCGCATCGCTCGCTGACGCCCAACGGCAAGCGCGTGGTGATCGGGCTGGTGGCAGCGCTGGCGCTGATCCCGGGGGTGTTGTTCTACGCCGCCGGAGCCTGGCCGGTGGTCGGCTGCTTCATGGGCGTCGACATCGTCGCGATCTGGGTTGCGCTGGCGGTATCGATGCGCCGCGGCAAGGTGCACGAGGTGCTAACGCTGTGGCCGACGGCGCTGGAGCTCAAAAAAGTCGATGCCAAGGGCGCCGAGCAGGTGCTGAGCTTCGTGCCGACCGGGGTGCGCTTCGTCATCGACCGCGACTACAACGAGCGGGTGACGGCGCTCTGGCTCAAGAGTTCCGACAGGAAAGTGCCGCTCGGCGCCTTCCTCAGCATCGACGAAAAGCTGAGCCTCAGCAAAGTCTTCGGCAAGGCGCTGCGCAAGGCGCGGACCTGAGCTTCCCTTTTTTTCGGGTGGCAGACGGCGCGGGTCCTCCGGCCCGTCAAAACCGGGTCGTATCGAGGCGGGCGGGAGCCTATCTCATGGTCACCATGACACAGCATCAGACCCTTACCCCACAGGACGACTACGAGACCGTTCGCGCCGCCATCGCCTATCTCAGCGAAACCGGCGCCGAGGACGTCGACCTCGCCCGCTTTTCGCGGTCGCTCGGGATGACCGAGCGGCAGTTGACCGATCTGTTTCGCCGCTGGTGCGGCCTGACGCCCAAAAGCTTCGCCCAGGCGGTGGCGCTCAACCACGCCAAGCTGCTTTTGGCCGACAAGACCAGCGTGCTCAGCACCACCTATGCGGTGGGGCTGAGTTCGACCTCGCGGCTGCACGACCTCTTCGTCACTTACGAAGCGATGCCGCCGGGCGCCTTCCGGCAAAAGGGCGAAGGCCTCGACATGGTGTGGGGCGCCGCGCCCTCGCCATTCGGCACCGCCGTGCTGGTGGTCACCGAATATGGCCTCGCCGGGCTCGGTTTCGCCGATGCCGACACGACCATCGAGCAGGCGGCCGAGGACCTGATGCTGCGCTGGCCCAAGGCGCGGTTCAGCCGTGACGACGCCAAGGTCGCGCCGGTTGCCGCCCGGGTGTTCGACCCGGCGCGGTGGAACCCGGACGAACCGGTGAAGCTGGTGCTGATCGGCACCGATTTCGAGGTGCAGGTCTGGGACACCCTGCTGAAGATCCCCGTCGGCAAGGCGACGACCTACCAGACCGTCGCCGAGCATATCGGCCGGCCGACGGCCTCACGCGCGGTCGGCGCGGCGGTGGGCAAGAACCCGATCTCGTTCGTCGTCCCCTGCCACCGCGTGGTCGGCTCGACCGGCGCGCTCACCGGCTACCACTGGGGCGTGCCGCGCAAGCGCGCCATCATGGGCTGGGAAGCCGGCGTGGTGGGGGCTTAGACCTCCACCCGCTCCTTGAGCTTGCCGCTCTCGCCGATGCGGTAGATCACCGGCTCGCCGGTGGCGATTTCGCGCTTGAGGATTTCGTCGGGCGTCAGCTTCTCGATCTCCATGACGATCGAGCGCAGCGAATTGCCGTGCGCCGCGACCAGCACGGTCTCGCCGGCCTCGACCTGCGGCAGGATGTGCTTTTCGTAGTAAGGCAGCGTGCGCGCCGCGGTGTCCTTCAGCGATTCGCCGCCCGGCGGCGGTACGTCGTAGCTGCGGCGCCAGATCAGCACCTGCTCCTCGCCCCATTTGGCGCGGGCATCGTCCTTGTTGAGGCCGCTGAGGTCGCCGTAGTCGCGCTCGTTCAGCGCCTGGTTGCGGGTGATCAGCAGATTGACGATGCCGAGTTCCTCGAGGATCAAATCCAGCGAATGCTGAGCGCGCTTGAGAGCCGAGGTGTAGAACACCGTCGGCACGATGCCGGCCGCCTTCAGCCGCTGGCCGGCCGCCTGCGCCTCGCCGATACCCTTTTCCGTCAGGTCCGGGTTCTTCCAGCCGGTGAACAGGTTCTTGAGGTTCCACTCGCTTTCGCCATGGCGAACGAGGATCAGGGTGCCGGCCATCTACTTCTCCGTTGATTCGCCGCACGATCTTGTCCGAAAAGTCTGCAACTTTTCGGGATCATGCTCAGAGGCCGAGCACATCGGCCATGCTGTAAAATCCCGCGGGCTGGTCTTTGGCCCAGAGCGCCGCCTGCACGGCGCCCGCCGCGAACATGCCGCGATCCTGCGCGCGATGGACGATTTCGATCCGCTCGGTATCGCCCGCGAGGATGACACTGTGTTCACCGACCACAGCGCCGCCGCGCAGCGCCTGAAAGCCGATGGAGCCGGGAACGCGCATGCCGGTGTGGCCGTCACGGGCGCGGACCGCGTGCTCGTCGAGGTCGATGCCGCGGCCTTCGGCGGCGGCGCGGCCCAGCATCAGCGCCGTGCCCGAAGGCGCATCGACCTTCTTGTTGTGGTGCATTTCGAGGATCTCGACGTCGTAGCCCGGCAATGCCGCCGCTGCCTGGCGGACGAGGCCGAGCAGCAGGTTCAGCCCCGGCGAGAAATTGCCGGATTTGACGATCCGCGCGCCGGCGGAGCCCGCCTTCTGGATCGACCAGTCTTCTTCCCTGCTGCAGCCGGTGGTGCCCACGATGTGGATCAGCTCGCGGGTCGCGGCGAACTCGGCCAGCATGACGCTCACCGCGGGCGCCGTGAAATCGATAATCGCCTCGGCGCCCTCGAGCGCTGCCTCCGGGTCGTCGCCGATGACGACGCCCAGCGCGCCGAGGCCGGCCAACTCACCGGCGTCGCGGCCGACCGCGGTCGCGCCCGGACGGTCGAAGGCGGAATGGAGCACGAGCCCAGGGGTTGCGTGCACGGCGCGGATATTGGCGAGGCCCATGCGTCCGCCGGCCCCGGCGATGGCAATTCTGAGATCGGTCATGCACCACCCTTACTGAGCGACCGCGGCTTTTTCCACTCCATCATTGTGGCTAGAGCGCCTCCGGCAAAAGTGGCGATGGTGAAATGCTCTAGGCGAGCCGGATGCCGTTCATTTCTTTGACGATTGCCTCCGCGGCCGCCCTCGGATCGGGCGCCGCGGTGATCGGCCGACCGACGACGAGATGCGAGGCGCCGGCGGCGATGGCGTCGGCGGGACCCATGATGCGCTTCTGGTCGCCAGCAGCGCTGCCCTTGGGCCGAATGCCAGGCGTGACGATGGCCATGGACGGATGGATGATGCCGCGCACCATCTCCGCCTCGCGCGGCGAGCAGACGATTCCGCCGATGCCGATGTCGGCCGCCTGTCTCGCCCGCAGCGCGACCAGGCCAGCGGCATCGCGGCTATAGCCAGCCTCGGCGATGTCGGCATCGGTCATCGAAGTCAGCACCGTGACCCCCAAGATGCTGAGCCTCGAACTCTCGGCGCCGGCCTGCGCTGCTTCCATTGCCTTGGGGTAGGCGTGGACGGTCAGGAACTCCGCGCCAGTTTGCGCGATGGCCGCGACGCCTTTTTCGACGGTGTTGTCGATATCGAGCAGCTTCAGGTCGAAGAACACGCGCTTGCCGGCGGCGATCAGCGCTTTGCCGAACGCCAGCCCATCGCCGCCATAGAACAGTTGGTAGCCGATCTTGTAGAAATCCACCGTATCGCCAAGGGTTTGCACCAGCGCTTCGGCCTCGGCGCGGCTATCCACATCGAGGGCGACGATCAGCGTTCCGGGCATGGCGATCTCCGATTTTCCGCCTGATGCCCCAGTTGCCGATGCAGCGCAAGCGTCCAAGGCGATGCTATGGTGACATAATATGCCCGTGTGGCCGCACTTTCGCTTGCAGCATAGATATTATGTCGTCATAGTATCTCGATGCAGCAGCAAGCGCTCTCCGCCATCGTCGCCTGGGTCCGGCTCGACGCCGCCATCCAGAATTTCAACCAGCAATTGCGCAGGGAGTTCGGCATCACCGGCCTGCAGCTCGCGGTGCTGCGCATCCTCGGCGAGCGACCGGCATTGCCGCTGGCGGCCTTGCGCAAATCGCTGGTGATGCATCCGGCAACGCTCGGCCAGTCGATCGACGAATTGCGCACCATGGGGCTTTGCACGGTCGAGCGCGACAGCCGCGACAAGCGCGCCCGGCTGGTGGCGATCACCGACAAGGGCAAGGAGCTGATGGCACGCGCGCCGATGGCCGGGCCCGTGCGGCTGCGCGCCATGGACCACGACGTCGCCAAGCTCGACCGGCTCAAGGCGGCCTTCGAGGACGCGGTGGAGATGTTCGGGCTCGCCGAGCATGTGCCCGGGAAAACGGAGGGACGATGAGCCGGCTCGAGGACATGCCCAATATCGGCAAGGTGCTCGCCGACCGGCTGCGCGCCGCCGGCATCGGCGACGAGGCGACGCTGATGCAGCTCGGCGACGGCGCAGCGTTCCTTCGGATTCGCGCGGAACTGCCCGAGGATGCCTGCACCCATACGCGGCTGGCGCTCGCCGGCGCGGTGCGCGGGGTTCGCTGGCACGCGCTCGACGAGGGGTTGCGCGCCAGGCTCAGGGACGAGGGGCACCAGATTTAGCAGTCAGCTAAATCCCGCCGCGCGAGAAGTGGGTCAGCTCCCGGATGGTCTGGCCCACCTTCCACTGGATGCCGGGCTCGTTGGGGTTGCCGTCGGCATCGAAGACCTCGGGGTAAGGGCCGAGGCCGAGCAGCGTCGGCACCACCAGCGCGCCGACCTTGCTCAGGCTGTCGCGCAGATGCGAGAGCGAGAAGATCGTCGCATATTTGCCGCTGCTGACGCCGCCGATGCCGAAGATGGCGTGGCGGAACGGGCTCGGCTTCTGCCGGCTGAGCCAGGCGAGCGTGTTGCCGATCAGCGGGGTGATGCCGCCATCGTATTCGGGCGTGATGATGAGGACGATGTCGTGGGTGCGGAACAGCTCGGCGAGGCGCACCGCGGCCTCGGGCGTCTCGCCGGCATCTTCGAGATCCTGGTTGAAGATCGGCATCTCGAAATCGCGCAGATCAAGATCGGTCACCGCGACGCCCGCCTCGCGCAGCTTGCCCGACATATGCCGGCGCAGGACTTCGTTGATCGACTCCTTGCGCAGCGAGCCGCAGACGGTGATCGCGGTTTTCTGGATCGGCGTTTCGGTCATGTGAGCTTGGCCCCACCCTCATCCGCCCTTCGGGCACCTTCTCCCATCAAGGGAGAAGGCGATCACCGCCGGCTTCCGTTCAATGGCCTTCTCCCCTTGTGGAAGAAGGTGGCGAAGCCGGATGAGGGGGAGGCCACGCCCGCTGAGGTGGCAGCTACGCGTCGAAAATATTCTTCAGCTTGGCGAAGAAGCCGTCGCTGGTGGGCGAGGTGTCTTTGGTCGTCAACTGGTGGAATTCTTCCAGAAGTTCGCGCTGGCGTTTGGTCAGATTCTGCGGCGTTTCGACATCGAGCTGCACGTAGAGGTCGCCGAGGTCCTTGCTCCGCAACACAGGCATGCCCTTGGATTTGAGCCGGACACGCTGGCCGGGCTGCGTGCCGGGGCCGACCTTCACCTTGGCGCGGGCGCCATCGAGGGTCGGCACTTCGAACTCGCCGCCGAGCGCTGCCGTGGTCATCGCGATCGGCACCCGCGCATAGAGGTCGGCGCCGTCGCGGTGGAACAGATCGTGCGGCTTGACCGAGGTGAAGATGTAGAGATCGCCCGGCGGTCCGCCACGCAACCCCGCCTCACCCTCATTGGCGAGCCGGATACGGGTGCCATCCTCGATGCCCCTGGGGATATCGACGCTCAGCTTCTTGTTTTCCTGCTTGCGGCCCTGGCCGCCGCAATCGGTGCAGGGCTGGTCCATCATCTGGCCGCGGCCCTGGCACACCGGGCAGGTGCGCTCGATGGTGAAGAACCCCTGCGCCGCGCGCACCTTGCCGTGGCCATTGCAATGCTTGCAGGTCGACATGCCGGTGCCGGGCTTGGCGCCCGAACCGTCGCAGGTGTGGCAGGTGACGAGGGTGGGCACGTCGATTTCGACGGTGCGGCCGAGGAAAGCTTCCTCGAGCGAGATTTCGAGATTGTAGCGCAGGTCCGAGCCGCGCAGCCGGCTCTGCTGGCCGCCGCGGCGCTGCTGGCCGCCCATGAAGTCGCCGAAGATGTCCTCGAAGATATCGGACATCGAGCTCGCAAATTCCGGCCCGAAGCCGGCAGCGCCCGCACCGGCGCGGCCCATACCGCCCTGTTCGAACGCGGCGTGGCCGAAGCGGTCGTAGGCGGCGCGCTTCTGGGGGTCCTTCAGCGTGTCGTAGGCTTCGTTGATGTCCTTGAACCTGTGCTCGGCGTCGGCATTGCCGGGATTGCGGTCCGGGTGGAACTGCATCGCCAGCTTGCGGTAGGCGGCCTTGAGCGCCGCGTCGTCCGTGCCCTTGGCTACGCCCAGGACTTCGTAGAAATCACGCTTGGCCATGGCGCCGCTTCACTTCCAATTTCGGCAGGAAACAGTCCTGCCGACAAATGCGAAGCGCCGCGGGCGGAACCCGCAGCGCCTCAATCCGGTCGATCAGGTGCGATCGCGCCAATTGCTTAGGCCGACTTCTGGTTGTCGTCCTTCACTTCTTCGAAGTCCGCGTCGACCACGTCGTCGTCAGCGGGCTTGTCGCTGCCGGCGGCTTTCGCCTCGGCTTCGGCCTGGCTCGCCTTGTACATGGCTTCGCCCAGCTTCATCGAGGCTTCGGCCAGCGCGTTGGTCTTTTCCTTGATCGCGTCGGCATCGTCGCCCTCGAGCGCGCTCTTGAGATCGGCGAGCGCGGTTTCGATGGCCGACTTTTCCGTCGCACCGACCTTGTCGCCATAGTCCTTCAGCGACTTTTCGGTCGAATGGACGAGGCTCTCGGCCTGGTTCTTGGCTTCGACGACTTCGCGCGCCCGCTTGTCGCTCTCGGCATTGGCCTCGGCTTCCTTGACCATGCGGTCGATGTCGGCGTCGCTGAGACCGCCCGACGCCTGGATGCGGATCTGGTGCTCCTTGCCGGTGCCCTTGTCCTTGGCCGTGACGTTGACGATGCCGTTGGCGTCGATGTCGAAAGTCACCTCGATCTGCGGCACGCCGCGCGGGGCCGGCGGAATGCCGGCGAGATCGAAATTGCCCAGCAGCTTGTTGTTGGCCGCCATCTCGCGCTCGCCCTGGAACACGCGGATGGTCACCGCGCTCTGGTTGTCCTCGGCGGTCGAAAAGACCTGGCTCTTTTTGGTCGGGATCGTGGTATTGCGGTCGATCAGGCGGGTGAACACGCCGCCCAGCGTCTCGATGCCCAGCGACAGCGGGGTCACGTCGAGCAGCAGCACGTCCTTGACGTCGCCCTGCAGCACGCCGGCCTGGATGGCAGCACCCATGGCGACGACTTCATCGGGGTTGACGCCCTTGTGCGGCTCCTTGCCGAACAGCGACTTCACGACTTCCTGGACCTTGGGCATGCGGCTCATGCCGCCGACCAGCACGACTTCGTCGATCTGGCTGGCCGAGACGCCGGCATCCTTGAGCGCCTGCTTGCACGGCTCGATGGTCTTTTGGACGAGATCATCGACCAGTTGCTCGAACTTGGCGCGGGTGAGCTTCATCGTCAGATGCTTCGGACCCGAGGCATCGGCGGTGATGAAGGGCAGGTTGATTTCGGTCTGCGTGGCCGAGCTCAGCTCGATCTTGGCCTTTTCGGCAGCTTCCTTCAGCCGCTGCAGCGCCAGCTTGTCCTTGCGCAGGTCGATGCCCTGCTCTTTCTTGAACTCGTCGGCGAGGTAGTCGACCAGACGCATGTCGAAGTCTTCGCCGCCCAGGAAGGTGTCGCCGTTGGTCGACTTCACCTCGAACACGCCGTCGCCGATTTCGAGCACGGAAATATCGAAGGTACCGCCGCCGAGGTCATAGACCGCGATGGTGCCGGTGTTCTTCTTGTCGAGGCCGTAGGCGAGCGCCGCCGCCGTCGGCTCGTTGATGATGCGCAGCACGTCGAGGCCGGCGATCTTGCCGGCATCCTTGGTGGCCTGGCGCTGGCTGTCGTTGAAATAGGCCGGAACGGTGATCACCGCCTGCGAGACCTTCTCGCCGAGATAGGCTTCGGCGGTCTCCTTCATCTTGGTGAGGATCATCGCCGAGATTTCGGAGGGAGAATACTTCTTGTTCTCGACCTCGACCCAGGCGTCGCCATTGTCGGCCTTGACGATCTTGAAGGGCACGAGGCCCTTGTCCTTGTTGACCATCGGATCGTCGTAGCGGCGGCCGATGAGGCGCTTGACCGCAAACAGGGTGCCTTCCGGATTGGTCACGGCCTGCCGCTTGGACGACTGGCCGACGAGGCGTTCACCGTCCTTGGTGAAGCCGATCATCGAGGGCGTGGTGCGCGCGCCCTCGGAATTTTCGATGACCTTGGGGGTGGTGCCTTCCATCACTGCGACGCAGCTATTGGTGGTGCCGAGGTCGATACCGATTACTTTAGCCATGCTTTCATGCCTCTTTCCTAAGCGAACCCGAAACCGAACTCCTCAAGACTTCGGCAGTTCGTTTTGCCCTTGCGGGCTCCCGGGCTCCTCGCTGAATTTGGGATTTGACCCGTTCCCGGGCCTTGGCCGGGTATATAGGGGCGGGGTTTTTGCCCTGCAAGCGCTCTGCCCGCTAATTTCCGGGGCTTTGGAGCCCTTCGCAATGCGAAACATTAACCTCGCTGACGCAGCGCCGCGTGCCTCGGGAGTTGGCGGCGACCCTTAGGATATGCTCTAACGTCATTCGCAACAGGAATCCCATCATGAATAAGCTCATCCTTGCCCTTGCGCTGACCCCGGCGCTGTTCACGTCGAGCGCCTTTGCGCAGACGGTTCCGGATGCCGTCGCGACCGAGCTCTGGTGCGGTACCGCGCTGACCATCGCCTTCTCGAACCCGCCGCCGGACGCGACCTCCCAGCAGATGGACCAGGCCCAGGCGTTCATCGACGGCGGCAATGCCCTCATCTCCGAAGCGACGCAGAAATATCTCGATGCCGGCTTCACCGAGGAGCAGGTCACCAAGACCAAGTCGGACCTCACGACCGAAATCACCCCGATCGTGACCGGCACGGGCGACGCCTCCAAGGCCAAGCACACCTTCGACGAATGCGCCCAGTTGCTGCCGAGCGGCGCCCCTGCCGCCCCGGCGGCTGATGCGTCCGCTCCCGCCGACGCCTCGGCCGTGCCGCCGGCCGCCGATGCATCGTCGTCGGCCGCGCAGTAATCCACGGCCTTGACCATTCGTCTCGGAGTCGAGGACGCGCTGATCGTCGTCGACATTCAATATGACTTTCTCCCCGGCGGCAGCCTTGCCGTTGCCGGGGGCGATGAGATCATCGAGCCCATCAACGGGCTCGCCCCACGTTTCGAAAACGTCATCCAGACGCAGGACTGGCACCCGCCTGGACATGCCTCGTTCGCCTCGACCTATCGGGGCGCCAAGCCGTACCAGATCACCGAGCTGCCCTATGGCCAGCAGGTGCTCTGGCCCGACCATTGCGTCATCGGCACCCACGGCGCGCAGTTTTCGGCGCTGCTCGACATCCCCCATGTGCAGACCATCATCCGCAAGGGCTATCGCGAGACCATCGATTCCTATTCGGGATTCATGGAAAACGACCACAAGACACGGACTGGCCTCGCAGGATATCTGCGCGAGCGCGGGCTGAAGCGGCTCTATATCTGCGGACTGGCGACGGATTTCTGCGTCGCGTGGACGGCCGAGGACGGCATCGACGCCGGCTTCGAAACCATCGTCATCGAAGACGCGACCCGGGCCATCGACACCAACGGCTCGCTCGAAGCCGCCTGGACGCGCATGAACGCGGCCGGCGTGGGCCGCGTGCAACTGGCGGATTTCCGGTAGCAGCAGCGAGGGGCGCGGCCCCTCGCGCCAGACTACGCGTTCTTGTCGATATGCGCGTCGCCGGTCGGCACGATCGCCGGGCCGCCCTTGGCGACGCCGACCATGGCCGGGCGCAGCACGCGGTCGCCGATGGAATAGCCAGCCTGCACCACCTGCACCACGGTGCCTTCCGGCCGGGTCGGGTCGGGGACCTCGAACATCGCCTGGTGGCGGTGCGGATCGAACTTCTGGCCTTCGGCCTCGATCGGCTTGACGCCATGCACGGCGAGCAGGCGCTGCATCTCGCGCTCGGTGAGGTCGATGCCGTCAATCAGCGATTTCAGCGGACCTTCGGCGGTGTCGCGCGCCTCGGGCGGCAGTACCAGCAGGGCACGGTTCAGCGAATCGGTCGCCGTCAGCATGTCGCGGGCGAATTTGGTGATGGCGTAGCTGCGGGTGTCCTCGATCTCGCGGGCCATGCGCTTGCGCACATTTTCCATCTCGGCCGCCAGACGCAGCAGCCGATCCTTGAGTTCGGCGTTCTCCGCCTCCAGCGCCTCGACGGGATTGGCCTCGGCTTCCGGCGTTTCGATCTCGGGGCGGGGCTCAAACCCGTCCTGCGCCATGGTGTCGTCGCTCATCATCGTCCTAAAACTTTTGGGGTTACCGGGCGTTCCCGGCCATTTGCCCCGCATATCGGCCAGATAGGCGGAAGATTCAACCCTTCGCCGGCCGGCGGTTCACTTCTTGCGCGCCATCACCGCCGAGATCGCCTGCGCCGTGTAGTCCACCACCGGGACGATGCGGGCGTAGTTCAGCCGGGTCGGGCCGATGACGCCGAGGACGCCGATGATCTTTTCGTTGGCATCCTTGTAGGGGCTGAGAATCACCGACGAGCCGGACAGTGAAAACAGCTTGTTTTCCGAGCCGATGAAGATACGCACGCCGTCGGCCTTTTCGGCGTCGCCGAGCAGGTCGATCAGCCCTTCCTGCCGCTCCAGCTCGTCGAACAGCCGGCGCATGCGGCCCAGCTCCTCAGACTCCATCGTTTCGTTGAGAAGGTTGGAGCGGCCGCGCACGATCACCGTCGGAGCCTGCATGGCGCTGCCTTCGCTGAGCGTGGCGAGCCCGGTTTCGACCAGCCGGCGGGTCAGTTCGTCGAGCTCGGCGATGTTTTCCGCGCGCTGGGTTTTGAGCGCCGCGCGCGCTTCGGCGAGGGTCTTGCCCACCGCAAGGTTGGCGAGGTAGTTCGACGCCTGCGTCAGCGCCGACGAGGTGAGCCCCGGCGGCAATTGCACCACGCGGTTTTCGACCGTGCCGTCCTGCCCGACAAGGATGGCCATCGCCTGGCTGGCGTCGAGCCGCACGAATTCGACATGCCGCAGTACCATGTCGGCCTTGGTCGCAATGACGACGCCGGCGCCATGGCTGAGACCCGACAGCAGGCTCGACGCCTCGGTCAGCAGGTCCTCGAGCTTGCCCGATTGCCCCTCGATCTGCCGGGCGATCTGGCTGCGCTCGCGTTCGTCGACGGCGCCGACCTCCAGCATGGCATCGACGAAAAACCGCAGCCCCTGCTGCGTCGGCTGCCGGCCGGCGCTGGTGTGCGGCGCCGCGATCAGCCCCAGATCCTCGAGGTCCGACATGACGTTGCGGACCGATGCGGGGCTCAGCCCCACCGCCAGCATGCGGGAGAGATCGCGCGACCCTACCGGCGTGCCGGTCTCGAGATAGCGCTCGACGATCTTGCGAAAAATGTCCTGGCTGCGGGCGTTCAGCACCGTGAGGAAATCTTCAGGGACCTGGGCCATGCCTCTGAGGGGGTTTCGATCAAATTGCGACTGTAACCATCTAGGCAAAAACCCCGGTCGATGAAAGCCGCGGCTGGGTTGTTCGGCGCGGTGCCTAAGGTTAAGAGGCGGTTAACGTCCAATTCCTGGCGCCTCGCCGCGCCCCGCTGCAAAAGAGTGACCCGATGCGCCCTTCCGGCCGCGAAGCCAACCAGATGCGTGCCGTGACCATCGAGCGCAACGTCGCCCAGAAAGCCGAAGGCAGTTGCCTCATCACCTTCGGCAATACCAAAGTATTCGTCACCGCCTCGGTCGAAACCTCGCTGCCGAGCTGGCGGCGTGGTTCGGGCCTCGGCTGGGTCACCGCCGAATATGGCATGCTGCCGCGCGCCACCGGCTCGCGCACCCGCCGCGAGGCGACTGCCGGCAAACAGTCGGGCCGCACGCAGGAAATCCAGCGCCTCATCGGCCGCTCGCTGCGCGCCGTGGTCGACATGCAGGCCTTGGGCGAAAACCAGATCACCCTCGATTGCGACGTGCTCGAGGCCGATGGCGGCACCCGCACCGCGTCGATCACCGGCGCCTATATCGCCATGTATGACGCGATCCAGTGGCTGAAGGCGCGTTCACTGACCAGGGGCGAGCCGCTGCGCGACTCGGTCGCCGCGGTCTCGTGCGGCATCTATCGCGGCACGCCGGTGCTCGACCTCGACTATCTCGAGGATGTCGAAGCGCATACCGACGCCAATTTCGTGCTCACCGGCTCGGGCAAATTCGTCGAGATCCAGGGCACGGCCGAACAGATGCCGTTCAGCCGTGACGAGCTGAACCAGCTCATGGGCCTTGCCGAGGCCGGCATCGGACAACTGACGGCGATGCAGAAGCAGGCGCTCGCATGAGCAATATCCCGCGGCTGAAACGCGGCGAAACGCTGCTGATCGCCACCCACAATGCCGGCAAGCTCGCCGAATTTCGCGAGCTGTTCACGCCGCTCGGGCTGGTGCTGGTGTCGGCGGGCGAGCTCGGCCTGCCCGAGCCGGAAGAAACTGGAACGACGTTCATCGAGAATGCCCGGATCAAGGCACACGCCGCCGCGAAGGCCGCGAACATGATTGCGCTGGCCGACGATTCCGGGCTTGCGGTCGACGCCATCAGCGGCCAGCCCGGCGTCTATACCGCCAATTGGGCCGAGACCCCGCATGGCCGCGACTATGCGCTCGGCATGCGCCGGGTGGAGGATGCGCTACAGGCCGCCGGCGCGACGACGCCAGGCGAGCGCAAGGGCTCGTTCAACGCCACGCTCTGCCTTGCGCATCCCGACGGGCGCGACGACCTCTATGTCGGCAAGGTGACTGGAACGATGGTCTGGCCGCCGCGCGGCGAGGGCGGACACGGGTTCGATCCGATGTTCATGCCCGATGGTTTCGACATCACCTTCGGCGAAATGCCGTCGTCAGCCAAGCATAGCTGGGCGCCGGGACAGGTCGGCCTCAGCCACCGCGCCCGTGCCTTCGGCAAATTCGTGGAGGGCGCGATTGAGCTCTCCTAAGACAATCCTCTCCATCCAGTCCGAGGTGGTGACCGGCCATGTCGGCAACGCCGCGGCGCGCTTCGCGCTGCAGCGGCTCGGCCACGAGGCCTGGGGCGTTCCGACCATCATTTTGTCCAGCCACGCGGGTCATGCGGGCTTTGCGGGCGAGGCGACGGCGCCGGCGCTCCTCACCAGGCTGCTCGACGCGCTGAGTGCACAGGGCCGGCTGGCGCTGGCCGATGGCGTGCTCTCCGGTTATCTCGGTTCGGCCGAGCAAGCGACGATCGTCGCCGATGCGGTACGCCGCACCAAGGCCGCGAATAGAACTACACTCTATTGCATGGACCCGGTGTTCGGCGACGATGGCCGCATCTATGCGCGCGCCGGTGTGGCCGAGGCCATGGCCGCAACGCTGCTGCCGCTCGCCGACATCGTCACCCCCAACGCATTCGAGCTCGCGACACTCTCCGGCCTGCCGGTGACCACCGCCGCCGAAGCCGTCACTGCTGCCGAGGCGCTGGACCGTCCCATTGTCGTTGCGACCTCGGTGCCGGCTGGGCCGGATCGCGTCGGCACACTGATGCTGGCGGGCGGGGAAGCGCTGCTCGCCTCGACGCCGCGGCTGATCGATCCGCCACGCGGCGCCGGCGATCTCTTTGCCTCCCTGCTGTTCGGCCAGATGATCGGCGGCGCTGTCGCCGGCGATGCGCTGGAACTGGCGGTCCGCGCCACCTATCACGTGCTTTCGGTGAGTGCGGGACACCCTGAAATGGCGCTGATCGCCGAGCAGAAGGCGCTGGCCTCGCCACCGCTGCTCGAAAGCTTCAGACTCGAACGCCTGCCGACGCGGAGCGACGCCCATGGCTGACGCCGATCGCAGCAACGGCCTCTTCGGCGTCTACGTCCACTGGCCGTTCTGCGCCGCCAAATGCCCCTATTGCGATTTCAACTCGCACGTCCATCGCGGCGCGTTCGACGAGGCCGCCTATGTCGAAGCCTACAAGCAGGAAATCGCCTATTTCGCGCGGCAGACCGAAGGCCGCACGGTGCAGTCGATCTTTTTCGGCGGCGGCACGCCCTCGCTGATGGACCCGCGCTCGGTGGGCGCCATTCTCGACACCATCGGCAAATACTGGAACGTCGCTCCAAAGGCCGAAATCACGCTCGAGGCCAACCCGACCTCGGTCGAAGCCGACCGCTTCAAGGGCTATCGCGCCGCCGGGGTCAGTCGCGTGTCGCTCGGCGTGCAGTCGCTGCGCGATGCCCCGCTCGCCGAACTCGGTCGCCGGCATACGGTGGATGAAGCGGTGCGTGCCGTGCGCCTCGCGCAGTCGATCTTTCCGCGTTCGAGTTTCGATCTCATCTATGCCCGTCCGAAACAGACGCTGAGCGACTGGGAAGACGAGCTCACCGAAGCGCTGTGGATGGCGCAGGGCCACATCTCGCTCTACCAGCTCACCATCGAGATGGGGACGCGCTATTTCGACCTGTGGAACACCGGCAAGCTCAAGATGCCCGACGAGGATCTGAGCGCCGATTTCTACGAGCTGACGCAGGAGATGACCCGCAATGCGGGCCTCCCCGCCTACGAAATTTCCAACCACGCCCGGCCCGGGCAGGAATCGATCCACAACCTCATCTACTGGCGCTACGGCGAATATGCCGGCGTCGGACCGGGGGCGCATGGCCGGCTGCTGATCGACGGCAGGCGCCACGCGACAGCCATCGAGAAGCTGCCATTCGAGTGGCAGAAGAAGGTTGCGGCGCGCGGCCACGGCATGCAGACCGACGACATCCTCAGTTGGGAAGAAGAAGGCGACGAGCTGCTGGTGATGGGCCTTCGCCTGCGCGAAGGAATCGATCCCAACCGCTTCGCCACCCTCAGTGGCCGCCGCCTCGAACAGCGCCAGATCGACGAACTCAAACGCATCGGCTTCGTCGAAACCCTGCCCAACGGCAATCTGCGCGTCACCGACAAAGGCTGGCCGGTGCTCGACGCCGTCGTCGCCGACCTGGCGGCTTAGCACTAGCGCTTGCGACCGGGCCGAGACGGTAAGGTTTTGTCTGCCTGGCGGAGCGCCTCGATCGCTTCGTCGGCGTCTTTGTTTCTTGTCAGCTTTCGCGCCGCGCTGAACATTTCATATTGTTGCTCTGCATGCGCCTTGGCATCGGTCATCTTGACCCGGCCGCCATGGGTGAGGACATTGCGATTGAGTGATCGAAGCTGCTGATCGAGCAGCTTCCGCACGTCCGCCATCACGACCAGCTTTCCTAGGTCGAGCTGGTCCTCGAAGATATCGAGCAGGAGGACGGTCAGCCGATTGAGCTCCTTAATCTCCCGATCGGCCAAATAGTTCTTCGAAACTGAAACATCATTCTTGCGGATGTTGTCGTTCGGCCAATTGGTCAACCCCATGTCGGGCGCGTTGGCATCAGCGCGCGTGTCGATGATCTCCGCGGGGGTATGCGAGGTGACGGCATAGAGCAGCTTGGCCTGCGTGTTTTGATAGAACTCGCGCCAGGTTTCGGACGCACCATCGTAGTCCTGACACATCGCGCATATCTGCCGCAACTCGCGATAGACATTGGCCTCGTCGGAGCGGATGTCGCGAATGATCTCGCGAAGCTCGGCAACACGGTCGGCGTTCTCTGGTCGCTTCAGCCGCTCCGCGTCGACGACGAACCCCTTGGTCGCAAACTGCACAAGCTTCCGGGTAGCCCATTTGCGAAATAGCGTGGCCTGGGCTGACGACACCCTGTAGCCAACCGAGATCACCATATCGAGACTATGAAGCGATACCGGGCGGGCCGAACTAGCAATATGCATTTTTTGCATATTGCCCTGTTCCTCAAGCTCACCCTCCGCAAGAATGTTGGCGACGTGTCGTGAAATGACCGACTGATCGCGCCCGAATAGCTCGCTGATCTGCGCCTGCGTCATCCACAGCGCATCGCCGTCGTAGCGGATGTCGAGTTTCAAGCCCTTGTCGGTGCCGTAGATGAGAAATCGATCGCCGGTGGCATCCTCCACCAGCCTAACCGGCTCGTTCCCTTGTTCTTTCTCGTCTTCCATCCAAGGACTATAGCTGATCGAGACAAGGAGAACAAATCATAAACAATGGGTGGCTAAATCTTCGCGCCATCGACGACCTGCGCTCCACCAACCCCGATCTTTTTGATCACCAGCGCGTATTGGCTGCGGCCGTCCTGCAGGAAGCGGAACACGCCGTCGCGGCCGGTGAAGCCGCCCGGGGCGGTGAGCAGCGTGCGGTCGTAGCGCGGCGTGCCCATCGACAGCGACGAGACGTTGGCGAGGATCACGGCGGTGAACGCCAGCGTCACGAACGGGTGCGGCGTGCCGCCGAAGCGCTGCTGGTATTGCGGCAGCAGCGCGCGATAGCCCGCATCGTCGACCGCCGGGTAGATGGCGCCGGCCAGATAGGGCGTCGCCAGAATTTTCGGATCGCCGTTCCAATCGGCCGAACCGATGAGCTGGATGCCGCCGGCGGGCACGTTGGCCTGTTCCAGCAGCACGCCGAAGCTCGGCGCGGTCGAGCGGTCGGGGAGGAACAGCGCATCCACCTGCCCCGCCAGCAGCGTCGGGGCGATCTGGGTGACCACGCCGCGCGCCTCGGCCTCGCTGCCGAAATTGTAGGTGGCGACCACGCGCAGGCCGAGGTCCGCCGCCGCCTGGGTGAACGCCCCCTGCTGGATACGGCCGAAATCGGTGTTGGGAAAGATGCCGGCAAAGGCCTTGCGGCCGATGGATTTGGCGTAGCCGAGCGAGCGCTTCACCTCGCTTTCGGGCAGCACGTTGAGGAGGAACACGCCCGGCTGGGCCGCGCCCGAATTGTTCGAGAAGCCGATCAGCGTCAGCCCCGCCGAGCGCGCCGCGCTGCCCGCCGCCGTCACCTGGTCGGCGCGGAGCGGCCCGAGGATGAGGCTCGCGCCTTCCTGTACCGCCTGGCTCGCCTGCTGCGCCGCACCTGCCGCGCTGGTGCCGGTATCCTTGATGACGAGGGTGATGTTGTCGTGCATGGCGGCGTTGCCGGCGATGAAATCCATCGCGAGCTGCGCACCGTTCGCCATCGAGGTGCCGACGCTGGTGAGGCTCGGATCGCCCGTCAGCGGCAGCAGCAGCGCGACCCGCACCGGGCCATTGCCGACCACCTGGCCCTGCGCCAGCGGCGCGGTGCCGCCACTGACGTCGCCTGGCGGCCGGCGCGGGCCACCGAGATTGCCGAGATCGAAATTGCCCATCGAGCAGGCGGAAAGGGCTAAGAGCGACAGGCCGCCGAGGAGCGCCCGCCTGCGGGTGATTTCTGCTGTCAAAACCGCTCTCCCCCGCCGCCGACGCACCCTGCCCCCTCGTCCTATACAAAACGCCGGCCCCTCCTTAAAGACTTGGAGCCTTGATTAGAGTGGACTGTGGATTGCGCGACCACCGCTTCTTCATCGCCGGCACCGGCTTCGAGGCGCCCGAACTGGCGCCCGGACTCCATGTCGTGGCGACCCCCATCGGCAATCTGCGCGACATGACCATCCGCGGGCTCGAGACGCTCGCGGCGGCCGACGTGATCTATTGCGAGGACACGCGCACCTCGGCCAAGCTCTGCGAACATTTCGGCATCGCCACGCCGCGCAAGGCGCTGCACGAGCACAATGAGCGGGCGCTGATCGACACCATTCTCGCCGATCTCGGGCGCAACGGCCGGGTGGTGCTGATTTCCGATGCCGGCACGCCGCTGCTCAGCGATCCGGGCTTTCCGCTGGTCCGCGCCGTGCGCGACGCCGGCCTGCCGGTGTTTGCCGCGCCGGGGGCGTCGGCGCTGCTGGCGGCGCTGACGGTGGCGGGGCTGCCGACGGATGCGTTCAGCTTTCTCGGCTTCCTGCCGCCCAAGGCCGAGGCCCGCCAGCATGCGCTGCAGCCCTTCGCCGGCCGCCGCGAGACGCTGGTGTTCTATGAATCGCCGCGCCGGCTGGGCGATGCGCTGGCGACGATGGCGAGCGTGTTCGGCGCCGACCGGCTGGGCGTGGTGGCGCTGGAGCTGACCAAGAAGTTCGAGCGCGTCAGCCGCGGCCCGCTCGGCGAGCTCGCCGCGCAGTTTGCCGAAGGCGACACCAAGGGCGAGGCCGTGATCCTCGTCGCCGGCGCCACCGATATCGCGCTCGACCCCGACCAGTGGCGCGCGGCGCTCGTCGAGGCGATGGCCGACCAGCCGCTGCGCGCCGCGGTCGACGAGATCACCGCGCGCTTCAGCCTCAAACGCAAGGACGTCTACGATGCCGCCCTCGCCCTCAAAGCCGAAGAGTAAACCCAGCGACTTCCGCAAATTCGCCGAAGGCGCCGGCCGCCGCGGCGAGTTCTGGGCCGCCTGCTTCCTCCGCCTCCAGCTCTACCGCATCGTCGCGACGCGGGTGAAAACCCCGGTCGGCGAGATCGACCTCATCGCCCGCCGCGGCAGCATGACGGTGTTCGTCGAGGTCAAATCGCGCAGCTTTTCGCATCAGGAAGCCGAGGCGCTCGGGGCCGTCAACCGCCGGCGGATCGTGCGCGCCGCGCAGCTCTGGCTCGGCCGCCACGCCGACCTCGCGGATGGTCCGGTCCGCTTCGACGTGATTTTCCTTGCGCCCTTCACCTGGCCGCGCCACATCGTCAACGCCTTCGACGCCAGTGGAATTGTCTGAATGACCCTCAAAATCGCCGTCCAGATGGACCCTATCGCTTCGATCAATCCGCGGGGGGACTCGACCTTCGCCATGATGCTTGAGGCGCAGGCGCGGGGGCACACGCTCGACTACTACCTCGCCGGCTCGCTGGCGCTGCGCGACAACAAGGTCAGCGCCTCACTGCAGCCGATCGAGGTGTTCGACAGGCCCAAGGGCGAGCATTTCAGGCTCGGCGACGCAGCCCGCGCCGATCTCGGCGGTTACGACGTGCTGCTGATGCGGCAGGATCCGCCGTTCGACATGAACTACACCACCATCACCCACATCCTCGAGCGGCTGCACCCCAAGACCTACGTGGTCAATCCGCCGGCCGCGGTGCGCAACGCACCCGAGAAAATCCTCGTCACCGAATTTCCCGAACTGATGCCGCCGACGCTGGTGACGCGCGACCGCGCCACGATCCAGGCGTTCCGCAAGGAGCACGGCAACATCATCGTCAAGCCGCTTTACGGCAACGGCGGCGCCGGGGTGTTCTTCATCGAGGAGGGCAGCCACAACCTCGTCAGCCTGCTCGAACTGTTCGAGACCGCCTTTCCCGAACCCCTCATGATCCAGCGCTACCTCCCCGAAGTGCGCCAGGGCGACAAGCGCATCATCATCATCGACGGCGAGCCGGTGGCGGGCCTCAACCGCATCCCGTCCGATGGCGAAGCGCGCTCCAACATGCATGTGGGCGGCCGGCCTGAACTTTCGCCGCTCACCGAGCGCGAGCGCGAAATCTGCGCCACCATCGCGCCGGCGCTCAAGGCACGCGACATGATCTTCGTGGGGATCGACGTCATCGGCGGCTACCTTACCGAGATCAACGTCACCTCGCCCACCGGCATCCGGGAGATCAAGCGCTTCGGCGGCCCCGACATCGCGCCGATGATCTGGGACGCGATCGAAAAGCGGGTGAACCGTTAGATAACGGTGGTTGGGTTGCTCCATGTCCCGCAGCCACCAGCCCTCTACTCCTCCTCGTCGGTCACGTTGAGGTTGTGATCCTCCCACTCGTCTTCCGGGATCGGGTCGCCGAGCTTGAATGAAAACGCCGTAACGCCTTCGAGGTCGGCGGCGGCGGTGCAGGTATAGCTGACGCCGTACCATTTGCGCCGCGAGCGGAAGGCGCCGCCCGTGGCGGTCAGGGTCAGCCCGGCATAGCCGAGATCGGCGAAGGCATAACCCACCAGCGTGTCCGGATCGTATTTGGGCGCGGCCCGCCGGATCTGCTCCAGCCCCTCGATGTTGCAAAGCTGGACCAGTCGCTCGCTGTCATCGAAGCCGTTCAGCGATTTGCGGATACGCGCCATCTTCGGTTCCTTGAGGATGCTGGCCGAATAAAACTGCGTGGCCTTGTGCGTGGTCTCCGCCGGCAGGTTCGGCTGGAGCGGCGGCGAAGGCGTCAGCCGGTCGCCCAGGGCGGGCGGCGCGGCTTCGTCGGCAGGCGCGGCGCCGGTCAGCACCGGCGGCGCCTCGGTCCTGGGTTCGAGCGCGGCGAACTCGGCCGGAGTGACGATCTCCACCGCCACCGGTTCGGGCGGCGGCACGACCAATTGCTTCAGCGGCGTCAGCAGGATCACCGCCAGCGCCAGCAGGCCATGAAGCCCGATCGAGGCGATGGTTCCCCAGGGTAGCGCTTCGGCGATGCTGCGCGGCGGGCGCGGGCCGGCGGTGGAGAAGACGTCGCTCATGCGGGAAAGCTATTGTGGATTGCGGCCCATTTGCGAAGCCTTTCGGCTTCACGGCTTCGCTAGCGGCCGATGCGGGCCTCCATCGTCGCGGTGACGTCGCCGCCGATGTGGAAGGCGAAGGCCGTCACCGTGCTCATGTCCTTGCTGAGCTTGCAGGTGTAGCCGACGCTGTACCATTTGCCGTCGGAGCGGAAGGCGCCGTTGCTGACGCTGTAGCTCGTGCCGGCGATGGCGGGGTCGGCGAAGGCGTTGGCCACCAGCGCATTGGGGCTGAACCCTTTGCCGGCGCTGCCGATCTGCGCGGCGGCTTCGAGATTACAGGTTTGCGCCAGCCGCTTTTCGGGGGGCAGGGTCTTGAGGGCCTTGCGCACCTTTTCCATCTGCGGGGCTGCGAGCATGGTGGCCGAATAGAAGCGCCTGGCGGCCCGCAACAGGCCGGACTTCACGGGCGGCGGCGCGTCGGGCGCGGCCTCGGCGGACGACGCCGACGCAGCGCTCTCGGCATCGATGCTGTCGCTCGCGTCTGCCGCGCCGGTGGTCAGCACCGAGGATTCGTCGGCCGTCTCCGCGGCCGATGGCGGTTCGGGGGCAGAGCTGTCATCGGGCGCGGAGGCCGGTTGCGATTCATCGCTCGGCCCGAGCGGCACGAGCAGCGGCTTGCCGCCCGATGCGTCGGATGCCGATGACGCGGCTTCGGACGATGCCGCCGGAACGCTCGACGCCTCGGCCGAGAAAGCTTCCGACGCCGCCTCCTGCCCCGACGGCGGCCGCTCCTCGGATGATGCAGAAGCCTCGGCGGAAGAAGATGCCGCCGCGGAAGACGCGGCTTCCACGGACGACGCCGCTTCCTGCGACGATTCCGACGCCACCGACGATGACGATTCGCCCGATGGCGCCGGTGCGGCCGATGATTGCGCCTCCTCCGAAGACGGCACGTCTGAGGACGGCGGCTCCGTCGATGAGGACGGTTCCGTAGACGGCGGCGGCAGCAGCGATGACGACGGCTCGAGCGAGCTCACCTCGCTTGACGGCACCAGATCGACATTGATGGCGTCGGGCGCGGCGGCCTCCTTGGGGGCGCCTGGCGGCAGCAGCAGCCAGCCGATCAGCGCCGCATGCAGCAGCACCGAGACCAGGGCTGTCACCGCGATGCGCCGGTCGCGTCGCGGCGGGGCGGCGAGCAGCGTGGGAATCGGGGTGACGTCGAACATGCGCTCTGTTTGCCACGACGATCTGGGCCTTTGCGAGGTCTCGCCTTTCGGCCGCGCATCGGTCATGCTGGACCCATGCGTCTCGATACCCTCCTGCTGTCGATCTCCACCTTCTTTGCGACCCTCGGGCCGGCGGACCTCATTCTGGTCTATGCGGCGCTGACCGAGCGCAACACGCGCGACGAGCGCCAGCGCATGGCGCTGCGCGGCGCGCTGATCGCCACCGGCATCCTGCTGTTTTTTGCTGTATTCGGGCAGGCGCTGCTCACCCTGTTCGGCATTGGCCTTCCCGCGCTCAGGATGGCGGGCGGCGTGCTGCTGCTGCTGATTTCGATCGACATGGTGTTCGCCCGCCATTCGGGCGGCACCGGCACGACGCCCGAGGAAGAAGACGAGGCCCGCACCCGCCCCGATATTTCGGTCTTCCCGCTGGCGACGCCGCTGATCGCCGGCCCCGGCTCGATCAGCGCGACGATCCTGCTTGCCTCGCCGGCTGGGTTGTTTTCGATCACCTGGGTCTGGGTGGTCGCCGGGCTGCTGCTCATCCTGCTGCTCTGCTATCTGGCGATGCTGGTCGCCATCCCGATCCAGCGCATTTTGGGCATCACCGGCCTCGCGGTGGTCAGCCGCGTCGTCGGCGTGCTGCTCGCGGCGCTCGCCATGCAGTTCCTGATCGACGGCATCCATGCCGCGGGACTGTTCGGCGCGACGTCCTGAGGCCATTGCCCATTGACCGGGAACAGTCCCGGGCCCTAGCCTCGCCGTGGTGGGGGGAGCGCCGATGATCACGGAAGCCGAAGCGATCGACTGGGTCGCGGCCTATGGCGATGCGTGGATGACGCGCGAGCCGGACAGGATCGTCAGGCTCTTCACGCCCGACGCGACCTATCGGGAACGCCGCTTCCGCGCCGCCATTCAGGGCGCCGACGCCATCCGCTCCTACTGGCAGGATCTCGTCCACGACCTGCAGCGCGACGTGCATTTCCAGCCCGAGCAGATCGTTGTCGCCGGCAACCAGGCTTTCGTCCACTGGTCGTCGCATTTTAGCTGGCGGCCGATCAACGGCATCCTCGAGCTCGACGCGTTCTCGCGCGTCAGCTTTTCCGCCGAGACGCGCGACGGGGTCCGCCTCGCGACGACCTTCGAGGAATGGATCGAGAGCCGCGAGGGCTGAAACGAAAAGAGCTGCCCGCGGGGCAGCTCTCTTGAAAATCCGTTCTAGCTCGGTGAGCCGAAGGCCGGCGCTTACTTCTTCTTGCCGGCCGGCGCCGCGGTGGTGTTGTTCATCCCGGCGGTCGCCAGCACCTTCGGCTTTTCCTTCTTGGGCTTTTTGGCTTCCTTGTTGGACCGCATCTGACCTTTGGCCATCACACTCTCCCTGCTTGGGACCGGGCCCCACGCCCGGTAAAATCACCGCTGAAAGTTAGGCCTGCCGCGCCGCCCCCGCAAGGCGGCTCGCGCGTCATTTCGCCAGTTGGCAACGGCCCTCGGGCCCCAGCGCATCGACCATGCGCGGATCGCACCCGGTCAGGAGGAACACCGTCCAGTCGTTCTCGTCGCCGTAGAACGCATTGCGGTCCACCTCGCCGACGACGCCGTTGAGCGTGCCGGTCTGCGTCCACTGCCACAGCATCCACTGGCGGTTGCCGTACCGCTCGTGCGGCTCGGCGGCGGTCGAGCGCAGCCAGAACGGATTGTCGAAATGCTCGCCGTCGAGCACGTCGCGGTTGAAGGTGATGTCGGTGTAGATGATGGGCAGCTTGCCGGTGTGCTTTTCCATCGCGTCGAGCATGACATGGATCTTGTCGAGCATGTCGGCCTTGCTGAACTTCTGCTTGCAGCTCGACTCGTGGTTCCATTCGAGATCGAGCACCGGCGGCAGGGCATCGGGGTCGGCGGGCACGTTCTTGGTAAACCATTTGGCCTGCGACGCCGCGGTCGAGCACCAGGTCATGAAGTGGTAGGCGCCATGCGCCATGCCCGAGGCGCGCGCCCGCCGCCAGTTGTCGGCGAAATTGGGGTCGATGTAGTCGTCGCCTTCGGTCGACTTCATGTAAACGAAATGCACGCCCGAAGCGTAGACCTTGTCGTAGTCGATCCGGCCCTGATAGCGCGCCACGTCCATGCCCTGAATCGGCAGGCCGCGCGCCCGCGCCACCGCCGGATGCGGGCGGTTGTCGCCATGGATGGGCGCGCCGACCTGGCTGCGCAGGCTCATCGGGCTTTGCGCGCACGCCGACAGCACGGCGAACAGCGCCAGCGTGACGAGCGCTTTCCACATCGAGGCTGCTGGCAGAGGTCGAACGGCGGAGATCATGCTGGACGCGGGGGCACAGTGGCAAAAATGAAACGTGCATTCGATTCAACATGGCGCGGTAAACGAAACCTTGCGCTAACCCGTTGAAATTCCAGCATGGTTAACGCCGGAGCGGAGCTGACGCCGGCTGTCGCTCACGCACGTTCCCGAAATGTTCTTGCCGCCTTCCCGGCTGCTTGTTAGGGTTTTGCCTGACGGGATTTTGGGGGTTCCGATGGTCGCCCGCGTGCAGACGGTGGCGTTTCAGGGCATCGAGGCGGTGCCGGTCGACGTGCAGGCGCAGTTCGCCGGGGGCGTTCCGGCCTTCGTCATCGTCGGGCTTGGCGACAAGGCGATCAAGGAAGCCGGCGAGCGGGTGCGCGCGGCGCTGACCTCGTCGGGCCTCAGCCTGCCGCCCAAGCGCGTCATCGTGAACCTCGCGCCGGCCGACCTGCCCAAGGAGGGCAGCCATTACGACCTCCCCATCGCGCTGGCGCTGATGGCGGCGATGGGTGCGTTTCCCTCCGATGCGCTCGAGGGCTATCTGGCGCTTGGCGAGCTTGGGCTCGATGGCCGTCTCGCCCGCACCGACGGCGTGCTGCCGGCAGCGATGGCGGCGCATGGCCGCGACCTCGGCATCATCTGTCCGGCGCCCTCGGGTCCCGAGGCGGCGTGGGCGGGCGACGATATCGATATCGTTGCGCCCGACAGCCTGCTCGCGCTGGTCAACCACCTCGGCGGTTACCAGCTCTGCGCACGGCCGCTGCCCCGGCGGTACGAAATATCCGGCAGCCTGCCCGATCTGAGCGAAGTGCGCGGCCAGGAGGTCGCGCGCCGGGCGCTCGAAGTCGCCGCGGCCGGTGGGCACAATCTGCTGTTCGTCGGCCCGCCGGGCGCGGGCAAATCGATGCTGGCGCAGCGCCTGCCCTCGATCCTGCCGCCGCTCAATCCGCGCGAGCTGCTCGACGTCTCGATGATCCAGTCGATCGCCGGCGAGCTGGCGGGCGGTGCACTCAGCGACCGGCGGCCGTTCCGCGCGCCGCATCATTCCGCTTCGATGGCGGCGCTGGTCGGCGGCGGCCTCAAGGTGCGGCCGGGCGAAGTGTCGATGGCCCATAACGGCGTTCTATTCCTCGACGAGCTGCCGGAGTTTGCGCCCTCCGTGCTCGACAGCCTGCGCCAGCCGCTGGAATCGGGCGAGACGGTCATCGCCCGCGCCAATACGCGCGTCACCTTCCCCGCCCGGTTCCAGCTCATCGCCGCGATGAACCCCTGCAAATGCGGTCTCGCCGGCACGCCGGGGCATACCTGCAAGCGCGGCGCGGCCTGTGCCAGCGACTATCAGGGCCGGGTCTCGGGGCCGTTTCTCGACCGCATCGACATTCGCGTCGACGTGCCGGCGGTATCGGCCGTCGACATGATCGGGCCCGCCACCGGCGAGGCCTCGGCGGTGGTCGCGGCCCGCGTCCGCACTGCCCGGGAGGTGCAGCGCCAGCGTTACCTCAAGGCGGGCCATCCGGCGATCTACACCAATGCGGCGGCGCCCGTGCCGGTCATCGAGACGGTGGTCGATCCCGACAGGGAAAGCCAGAGCCTGATGTTGCAGGCGGCCGAGCGCTTTTCGCTCTCGGCCCGGGCCTATCACCGCGTCCTCAAGGTCGCCCGCACCCTCGCCGACCTCGGCGGCAGCGAGAAAGTCACCCGCCCGCACATCGCCGAAGCGCTGAGCTATCGGCTCAATTTCGCCGGAAGCTGACCCCGCGCGCCGCTAGCCCTTCAGCGTTTCGACCTTGGGCAGCGCGGGGAACAGCCTGGTCCACAGCAGCACCACGGCGATGGTGCCGAGGCCGCCGGCGGCGACGGCCCACACCGGGCCGATGGCGCTGGCAAGCAGCCCCGACTCGAATTCGCCGAGCTGGTTGGAGGTGCCGATGAACAGCGAGTTGATGGCGTTCACCCGCCCGCGCATCGCATCGGGGGTGAGCAACTGCACCAGCGAGGAGCGCACCACGACGCTCACCGTGTCCGATGCGCCCAGCACCAGCAGCATCAGCACCGAGAGCACGATGTTGCTCGAAAACGCGAAAACAATGGTCGCCGCGCCGAACACCCCGACGGCCGTCAGCATGATGCGGCCGACGCCGCGCGTCAGCGGATAGCGGCCCAATACCAGCGACATGGCGACCGCGCCCATCGCCGGCGCCGTGCGCAGGATGCCGAGGCCGATCGGCCCGGCCTCGAGGATATCGCGGGCGAACACCGGCAGCAGCGCCGTGGCGCCGCCCAGCAGCACCGCGAACAGATCGAGCGAGATGGTCGCCAGCATCACCGGCCGCGAACGGATGAACGCGGCGCCGGCAAACACCGAACTCAGCGTCACCGGTTCGCGCCGCGGCACGAAGCCGAGATGTTCGATGCTGGCGACGCAAAGGCTGGCGGCGAGGAACATCACCGTCGCCACGAGGAACGGCACCACGGCGCCGACGCCGTAAAGCAGGCCCGCCAGCGCCGGACCGATCACCAGCGCGGTCTGCATTACCGAGGTCGAATTGGCGATGGCGCGCTGCAGCATGTTTTCGGGCACGATGCCGGGCAGCAATGCCGCCATGGTCGGCCGCTCGAACGCCTGCACCGCCCCCAGCACCACCATGGCGCCGAAAATTCCGGGCAGCGCGAGCCAGCCCTGCCAGACGCCGAGCGCCACGATGGCGAGCGTCACGGTTTCGATGGCCTGGCAGACGAGGCCGATGCGCCGGCGGTCGAACTGGTCGGCGACGTGGCCCACGACGAAGGTCAGGATCACCATCGGCAGGAACTGGCAAAGCCCGATCAGCCCGAGGTCGAAGGCGCTGCGCGTGCGGTCGTAGACCAGCCAGCCGATGGCGACGCCGGTGCCCTGGAAGGCCATCGACGAAAACATGCGGGAGCCGAGAAACAGCAGGAACGGACGATGAGTCAGCAGGGTGCCGGGGGACGGCGCAGTCGTATCGGACAATTGGGTCGCTCTCGGAGGCCGCGGCCGAGCGGTCGCGCGATGCGGGGATCGCCTCTCCTTAGGCCCAATGTGACGGTTAGGCGACTGCGCAATTGGGCCAAGACCGCATTTTACCGCGCGCCCGACCGGCCGCTATTCGGGGCCGCCGCTTTGGCGATCCTGCATGCGATGCGGATAGGGCACGCCCGGGTGCTCTTTGCTCCAGCGGTATTGCGACCAGCGCCGCAGCGCGATGCCCGCCGGCCAGAGCGCGATCCAGAAATATTTGGCGCCATCGGCATGTGCCAGCGACAGCGGGATCGAAATGGCGAAGACCAGGGAACTGATCAATGTCGCCTGCAGGTGCTCACGCCGTTCCTCGGGCGTGACGCTGGGGTCGATCAGCCCGTTGGCGACCGCGTACATCCAGATGCCGGTCAGCGACAAGCCGCTGATGACCATCGAGGCGGCGTAGATGATCGTCGAAACCGTGCCGCCGCTTTCGGCGATCAGGTTGGTGGTGAACGGCACCAGCCCGATGGTCAGCAGGAACAGCATGTTGATCCACATCAGCCGGCTATCGGTCTTGATGATGTGGTTGAATTTCGAGCGATGCGAGAACCAGAACTGGGCGATGACGTAAAAGCTCAGCAGATACGCCAGCATTCGCGGCCAGAGTTCGACCAGCGCGGCCAGAGCCGGGCGTCGTCGAATTCGCCGAACCCCTCGGGTAGCCGGATATCGAGCACCAGCAGGGTGATCGCCACGGCAATCACGCCGTCGCTCAGCGCCAGGAGCCGGGTGTTCGGATTTTCCTCGTCGTCCATTGCGCCCTCGTCGCAGCAAAGCCGGCTAGCCTTGGTCAGAGCCGCCGGCCGGACATTTCAACCGAGGGGCCGCCAGCCGTTGCGCTGCCGCACGATCCCCGATATGTCCGCGCCCGGAACAACAGCAAGGGCGGCCGATGGCTGACACACAGTTCGACGTGCTCACCATCGGCAATGCGATCGTCGACGTGATCGCCCCGATCGATCCGGAATTCCTCAAGCACGAGGGCATGGCCGAGGGCATCATGCACCTGGTCGATGCCGAGCGCTCGGCCTACCTCTACGAGCGGATGCCCACCGAAAAGCGCCAGATCTCAGGTGGCTCGTCGGCCAATACCGCAGCGGGCGTCGCGAGCTATGGCGGCCGCGCCGCCTTCATCGGCAAGGTCGCGGCCGATCCGCTGGGCGACGTGTTCGATTCCGACCTGCGCGAAATCGGCGTCCACTACGGCGTCAGCCGGCTGCGCGAGGGGCCGGCCACCGCCCGCTCGATGATTCTCGTGTCGCCGGGCGGCGAGCGGACGATGAACACCTATCTGGGCGCCTGCCAGCAGCTCACCACTGCCGACATCCGCGAGGAAGAGATCGGCGCCGCCGCCGTGACCTATATGGAAGGCTATCTTTGGGATCCGGCCGAGGCGAAGAAAGCCTTCGTGGTCGCCGCGCATTTCGCTCACAAATACGAGCGGCCGACCGCGATCACGCTCTCCGACCCGTTCTGCGTCAACCGCTACCGCGACGAATTCCTCGATTTGATGCGGTCGAAAACCATCGACTATGTCTTTGCCAATATCGAGGAGGCCAAGGCGCTCTACCAGACCGACAGCCTCCACGAGGCGGTGCAGCAGATCGCCAGGGACTGCGAACTCGCGGCCATTACCATGGGCGCGCAGGGCGCGATGGCCGTCCGTGACGGCGAGATCGTCACGGTCCCGGCCTTCCCGGTGCCCGACGTCGTCGACGCTACGGGCGCCGGCGACCTGTTTGCTTCGGGATTCCTCCTGGCGCTGGCCCGCGGGCGCGACCTCGAGGTCGCGCTCTCGGCCGGCTGCCTCGCGGCGTCGGAAGTGATCTCGCACATCGGCGCTCGCCCGCTGCGCGACCTGTCGCAGCTCGCCAGCGAACACAAGGTCGCGATCTAGCCGTTGGAGAAGCGGTGGCCACCGCCGCCGGTCCCGCCCGTTCCACCGGTTCCGGCATCCCCGCCGTTACCGCCGGCCCCGCCATCGCCGCCGGCCCCACCTTGGCCACCAGTGCCAGCCGCGCCACCGTCACCCCCGGTGCCACCGCTCCCAAACAGGCCACCGCCATTGCCGCCCGCGCCACCATCGCCGCCGGTCCCGCCAGGACCGCCGATGCCGCCGTCTCCTCCAGCGCCACCAAATCCGCCCGCATTGCCGCCATTGCCGCCCGTCCCGCCCGTTCCGCCAGTGCCGGCTTTGCCGCCCGCGCCGCCCGTTGCGCCGGTGCCGCCCGGCATGCCTGCGGTGGTGGCCGAGGTGTTGCCCGGCATCTGATGGCTGCTGGTGTCGGCGGCCGCCGCCGATGCGGCCATGCCGGCGCTGGTGCAGCTCGCCTGATGCTGCGACACATCGGCCAGCATCCAACCGAGGCAATCGACGAAGTGCTGAACCTGATGCTTCAGCGGCTGTTCCGGCGGCGGCGCGGCGCCCATGGTTGCCGCCGCGGCGAAAATGGCCGCTCCAGCCAGCAGCTTGCGGGTATGATTAAAGCGCATGAGCAATTCCTCCCCAAAATGATCGGAAGGAAGCTACTGCGACCGGGGCGTATCGGAAGGATCGCTCACGACGTCGTGATCTAGACCCGCCGCAGCGCCACTTCCTCGACCGTGTGATTGGCGGCCTTTTTGAGAATCAGATCGGCGCGGCCGCGGGTCGGCAGAATGTTGTCGCGCAGATTGGGCAGGTTGATCGCGTCCCAGGCGCCCAGACCAAAGGCTTCGGCCTCGGCGGCAGGCATTTCGGCCAGCCGGCGGAAGAAGCTCTTGGGGTCGGTGAAGGCGCTCTGGCGCAGCGCGCGGAAGCGCACCATGAACCAGTTTCGGAGGTCCGCTTCCTCGGCGTCGATGTAGATCGAAAAATCGATGAAATCGGAGGCGAACAGGATCGGCTTGCCGCTTTTGGGCAATTCGCCCGGCTGCAGGATGTTGAGGCCCTCGACGATCAGGATGTCGGGCCGGTCGACGGTGGCGAACTCGCCTGGAACGACGTCGTAGACGAGGTGGGAATAGACCGGCACCTTCACGTCGGGCTTGCCCGATTTGATGTCGGAGAGGAACGCAAGCAGCGCCGCGCGGTCGTAGCTCTCCGGGAAGCCCTTGCGGTCGGCGATGCCGCGCTGATCCAGAACGGCGTTCGACAGCAAAAAGCCGTCGGTGGTGATGAGGTCGACCTTGGGCGAAGTGCGCCAGCGCCTGAGCAGGGCGCGCAGGATGCGCGAGGTCGTCGACTTGCCCGACGCCACCGAGCCGGCGACGCCGATGATGTAGGGCACCTTGCGGTCGTCGGTTCCCAGAAAGCGCGTCGAGACCCGGTGCACCGCCTGCGCCGCCTCGACGTAGAACGAGATCAGGCGGGTCAGCGGCAGGTAGATTTCCTCGGCTTCCGTCAGCGAAATCGGATCGGTCAGCGCGCGCAGCCGCTCGACATCGGCGGCGGTCAGCGTCATCGGCTCGCCGTCGCGATACTGCGCCCACTCGGCCTTGGTGAAGCGGTGATAGGGGTCGAGCTTGACCGGTCCCAGCATCACTTCGGCCGTGCCGCTTTTTCCTCGAGGCCGGTCTGCGCCGTGCGCTTTTCGAGCTCCGCCAGCACCGAGCTCAATGGAACCTCGTTCGCCTTGAGCAGCACCAACAGGTGATAGAGCACGTCGGCGGCCTCCGCCGTGAGACCCGCGCGGTCGCGCGACACGGCGGCGATCACGGTCTCGACCGCCTCCTCGCCGAACTTGCGGGCGCAGCGGTCGACGCCGTCGCGCAGGAGTTTTGCCGTGTAGCTCTCGTCGGGCGAGGCGCTGGCGCGCACCGCGACGCGGGCGTCGAGCTGTTCAAGTGAGAACGTCATTTCAGTCCATCCTCATCGGAATGCCGTGGTCTTCGAGATAGGCCTTGGCCTCGGCGACGGTGTAGGTGCCGAAGTGAAAGATCGATGCCGCGAGCACCGCGCTCGCATGGCCGATGCGCACGCCATCGACCAGATCGTCGAGCGACCCCACGCCGCCCGAGGCCACCACCGGCACATGCACGGAATCGGCGATGGCACGCGTGAGCTCGAGGTCGAAGCCGTTCTTGGTGCCGTCGCGGTCCATCGAGGTCACCAGCAATTCGCCGGCGCCGCGCTCGACCGAGCGGACCGCAAACTCGATGGCGTCGAGCCCGGTCGGGTTGCGGCCGCCATGGGTGAAAATCTCCCAGTCCGACCGGTTGGCGCCGCCGACGCCGCCCGTCTGGCGCCGCCGTGCGTCGACCGAGACCACGATGCACTGGTCGCCATATTTATCGGCGGCGCGGGCGACGAAATCGGGGTCGCTCACCGCCGCGGTATTGATCGACACCTTGTCGGCGCCGCTGAGGAGGAGCTTCCTGATATCCTCGACCGTGCGGACGCCGCCGCCCACCGTCACCGGCATGAAGCACTGCTCGGCGGTGCGCGCCACCACATCGAAGATGGTGTCGCGGTTTTCCGCGCTGGCGGTGATGTCGAGAAAACAGAGCTCGTCCGCGCCGGCGGCGTCATAAGCGATCGCCGCTTCCACGGGATCGCCGGCGTCGACCAGATCGACGAACTGCACGCCCTTGACCACGCGGCCGTCCTTCACGTCGAGGCATGGAATGATGCGGGTCTTGAGGGTCATGGCTTGATCCGGGATCGGCGCAGCATCGCGTAAAGGACGAAAACGAAGGAGAACAGCCAGAAGATGGCGGCGAAGAGGACGAGGAACAAGACCGCGCCCGGCAGCCAGCCCATCAGCACGCCATAGCCCAAAGCGGCGATGACGGCCAGCGCCAGCGCGTACCAACCAAAGTTGACCCGGCCCGTGCTCGCCGGATTGCGCCCGCGGCGGCGGCGCGCATGCGCGGCGAGGCTGACGATGAGCGTCACTCCCCAGAAGAACAGCAACGTCGCGCCGGCCGGCACGGTGAAGAACGCAACGCGGATCAGGCTCGCCAGCGCCCAGAGCGGCCCGCCCCAGTCGCCGCCGAAGAGCGCGCAGGGCGTCGGTCCCGTTTCGCTGATGGCACAGTGACCGGTGGCCGCGAGACCATTGGCGAGCAGCACCGGCACAAACGGCCACAGCGTCAGTGCCAGGATCACCGCCAGCGCCCACCAGTAGAGGCGCATGCGAAACGGCGATGGCGACGGGCCCGATGCGTCCGTCATCGCGTCCTCACGCCGCGAGGCCTCGCAGCAATGCCAGCGCCGCCTGCGGGTCGATGCGCCCGTCATAGAGGGCGCGGCCGGTAATGGCGCCTTCGAGGATCTGGCACTCGGGCCGGCTCAGCCGCTCGATGTCGTCCATCGAGGCAAGGCCGCCCGAGGCGATCACCGGCACGCTGATGGCGCGCGCCAGCTCGAGCGTCGCCAGCCAGTTGATGCCGGCTAGAACGCCGTCCCGGTCGATGTCGGTGTAGATGATCGCGGCGACACCCGCGCCCTCGAAGCGCCTGGCCATCTCGACGGCGCTCAGCTCCGAGGTTTCGGCCCAGCCTTCGACCGCCACCTTGCCACGGCGCGCGTCGATGCCGACGGCGACCTGGCCCGGAAACCGCCGCGCCGCCTGCTTCACCAGCTCGGGGTCGCGCAGCGCCGCGGTGCCGAGGATGACGCGACTCAATCCCTTGCCGATCCAGGCCTCCACCTGCGCCAGCGTGCGGATGCCGCCGCCGAGCTGCACCGGCATCTTCACCGCGGCGAGAATGGCTTCGACCGCCGCGCCGTTGCGGCTTTCGCCGGCAAAGGCGCCGTTGAGATCGACGACGTGGAGATAGTCGAAGCCCTGCGCCTCGAACAGTTTCGCCTGCGCCGCCGGGTCGGTGTTGAATACCGTCGCGTGGTTCATCTCGCCCAGCTTCAGCCGGACCGCCTGCCCGTCCTTGATGTCGATGGCGGGAAACAGGATCACGGCGTCCACTCCAGGAAGTTCTCGATCAGCGTCAGACCCAGGGTCTGGCTCTTTTCGGGGTGGAACTGCGTTCCGAACATGTTGTCGCGGCCGATGCACGCCGTCACCGGCTGGCCATACTCGGCCGTGGCGAACAGGTTCCGGTCATCGGCGGTGGCGAAGTGATAGGAGTGGACGAAATAGGCGTGCAGCCCCGTCTCGCCATCGGGGATGTTGGCGAGCAGCGGATGCGGGTTGGTGAACTTCAGCGTGTTCCAGCCCATATGCGGCACCTTGAGCCCGCCGCGCGGCTCGAGCCTCACGATCGGCCCGGTGATCCAGTTGAGCCCGGCATAGACGCCCTTTTCGTGCCCCTCGGTCGCCATCAACTGCATGCCGACGCAGATGCCGAGGAACGGCACGCCGCCCCTGATCACCCGCTCGTCGAGCGCGTCGCGCATGCCCTTGACCGCGCTCAGTCCGCTCATGCAGTCGGCGAAGGCACCGACGCCGGGGAGCACGATGCGATCGGCCTTGCGCACGAGGTCGGGATCGTTGGTGACGCTGACGTCGATTTCGGCGCGCAGCGCCCGCACCGAGCGCTCGAAGGCCTTGGCGGCCGAGCGCAGATTACCCGAACCGTAGTCGATGATCGCAACCGAGGCGGTCATTTGCCGCGCGCCAGGAAATCGCGCTCGGCGAGATCGGGGGCGGCCGCGATCACGTCGCCGCGCCAGATGAAACCGCGCGCCAGCAGGGCGTCGCGGCGGAAGGCCGAGGCCTCGAAGCCCAGAAACACCGCCACCAGCACATAAAGCCATGTCGCGGCGTCGTCCCCGATCACCCGGCTGATGTAGAAAAGACCCAGAACCAGCGCGATCCAGAACACCAGCACCAGCCAGAGCCCGTTCAGCAGCGCATAAAGCGGCGGCAAAATCGCCATCAACCACGAAAAGCGGTCGGAGACCGCCACCGGCGGCACGAGCGCTTTGACGCGATCCTTTGCCGCCTTCCCTTGCGGTTTTTCAAAGATAGAGTAGAGGGTCATGGCACCCGCCTTAGAACAAAAGCCCGCCGCAGGGAAGCGGCCGGATTTGATGCGACGCTTAGGAGAGCAGCATGGCCGACACCGACCACCACGCCGACGGCACCGTCCGTGAAAAGCCCAGCCAGGGCATCTTCATCGGCTGGCTCGCCATCGTGCTGATCGTGTTCGCCCTGATCTGGCTGGGCACCGGCATCGTCATCGGGCTCAACCCACCCGCGAACTGAGGGCTTTACGTCCGGCGGACCGGGCTCATCCCTCGACGAATTGCCTAATCTGACCACGGTGTCATTCCCGCGCAGGCGGGAATCCAGGGCGGAGTCCGCGGACGTCCGAAAACCTGGTCTGGATTCCCGCCTGCGCGGGAATGACATCGCGGATTGACTGAAGGCTAGCTTCTACAGCGTGCCCTTGGTGCTCGGGATTCGATCTTTCGCCCGCGGATCGATCTCCACCGCATCGCGCAATGCCCTCGCCAGCGCCTTGAACGCCGATTCGGCGATGTGGTGGTTGTTGTCGCCATAGGCGTTTTCGACGTGGAGCGTGATCCCGGCATTCATCGCAAACGCCTGGAACCACTCGCGAAACAGCTCCGTGTCCATCTCGCCGACCTTGTCGGCGGTAAACTGGACCTTCCAGACGAGGAACGGCCGGCCGCTCACATCGAGCGCCACCCGCGTCAGCGTGCCGTCCATCACCAGATCGGCCGAGGCGTAGCGGCGGATACCCTTCTTGTCGCCCAGCGCCTGCTTCACCGCTTCACCCAGCGCAATGCCGACGTCTTCGGCGGTGTGGTGGAAATCGATGTGCAGGTCACCCTTCGCCTTGACCGTGATGTCGATCAGCGAGTGCTTCGAGAGCTGGTCGAGCATGTGGTCGAGAAAGCCGATGCCGGTCGCCATCGAATAGACGCCGGTGCCGTCGAGGTTCACCGACACCGCGATGTCGGTCTCGTTGGTTTTCCGCTTGATCTCGGCCTTCCGCATGCGACGCTCTCCGTTCGGGGCAAAGGCCCCTTCACCCGGCCGGCGACCGCGCACCACCCCTCCCTCTGGGGGGAGAGGTCGGAGGGCGAAGCCCTCCGGGTGAGGGGGCCTTCCCTTGCGCGCAGAGCCCGCTTTCATCGGCAATTGCCGATCATTGCATTCCGTGTTGTAGACCCTAAATACGGTGAAATCCTTTTGGAGTGTTGAATGTCGAAGGACAATGATTTTCCCGGCTGGCACGGCACGACCATCGTGGCGGTCCGCAAGGGCAACAAGGTGGTCATCGCCGGCGACGGCCAGGTTTCGGTCGGCAATACGGTGATGAAGCACAATGCGCGCAAGGTGCGCCGCCTCGTCGGCGACAAGGTGATCGGCGGCTTCGCCGGCTCCACCGCCGATGCCTTCACGCTGTTCGAGCGGCTCGAAAAAAAGCTCGAGCAATATCCCGACCAGTTGATGCGCGCCGCCGTCGAGCTCGCCAAGGACTGGCGGACCGATCGCGGCCTGCGCCATCTCGAGGCGATGATGATCGTCGCCGACAAGACCGATACGCTGGTGCTCACCGGCAATGGCGACGTGCTGACCCCCGACAAGGGCGTCATCGCCATCGGTTCGGGCGGCAATTATGCGCAGTCGGCGGCGCTGGCGCTGGCCGAAAACACCGATCTCGACGCCGAGACCATCGCCCGCAAGGCCCTGAAGATCGCCGCCGATATCTGCATCTATACCAATGAGAGCGTGACGCTCGAGGCAATCGAAGCCTAAGACTTTGCGAGGCCTAAAAAATGCTCGATGAGCAGGACATAAACGGCCCGGCCGGGTTCGGCGGGCAAGAGGACGCGCTTCACCCCGAAGGCGTCCGGAAAGCAGACCAGATGGCAGACACCAATCTTTCTCCCCGGCAGATCGTGGCCGAGCTCGACCGCTACATCGTCGGGCAGCACGACGCCAAGCGCGCGGTCGCGGTCGCGCTACGCAACCGCTGGCGGCGCCAGCAGCTTCCCGATGCGCTCCGCTCGGAAGTGACCCCCAAGAACATTCTGATGATCGGGCCAACCGGCGTCGGCAAGACCGAGATCTCGCGCCGCCTCGCCAGGCTCGCGCAGGCGCCGTTCATCAAGGTCGAGGCCACCAAGTTCACCGAGGTCGGCTATGTCGGCCGCGACGTCGAGCAGATCATCCGCGACCTCGTCGAGAACGGCATTGCAGTTTTGCGCGATATCCGCCGCGACGACGTCAAGCAGCAGGCACATGAGCGGGCCGAAGAGCGCGTGCTCGATGCGCTGGTCGGCGCCTCGGCCGGCTCGGCGACGCGCGACAGCTTTCGAAAGAAGCTGCGCGCCAACGAGCTCGACGACCGCGAGATCGAGATCGAACTCACCGGCTCGCCGAACCAGAACGGCGTTTTCGATATCCCCGGCCAGCCCAACGTCATCAACATCCAGGACATGATCGGCAAGGCGCTCGGCGGCAAAGCCCAGAAGCGCAAGGTCAAGGTCCGGGACAGCCACGCGCTGCTGATGGCCGACGAGGCCGACAAGCTGCTCGACCAGGACCAGCTCACGCATGAGGCCGTCGATCTGGTCGAAAACCACGGCATCGTGTTCATCGACGAGATCGACAAGGTTGCCGCCGGTGGCGGCCACTATTCCGGCCCGAGCCGCGAAGGCGTGCAGCGCGATTTGCTGCCACTGATCGAGGGCACGACGGTGTCGACCAAGTATGGTCCGGTCAAGACCGACCATATCCTGTTCATCGCGTCGGGCGCGTTCCATGTGAGCAAGCCGTCGGACCTGCTGCCCGAGCTGCAGGGCCGCCTGCCGATCCGGGTCGAGCTCAAGGCGCTGACCAAGGAAGATTTGATCGGCATCCTCAACGACACCGACGCCTCGCTGATCAAGCAGTACGTCGCGCTGCTCGCGACCGAAGGGCTGACGCTCAGCTTCACGCCCGACGGCATCGAGACGATTGCCGACGCCGCGGTGAAGGTGAACTCGACCGTCGAGAACATCGGCGCCCGCCGCCTCCAGACCATCATGGAGCGGCTGGTCGAAGAGCTCAGCTTCGATGCCGACGAGAAGAAAGGCCAGACGATTTCGATCGATCGCGCCTATGTCGAAGCCCGCGTCGGCAAACTCGCCGGCGACACCGACCTCAGCCGCTACGTGCTGTAAGTCTGGAACGATGATTCACTGAAAGGCCGGGAGCAATCCCGGCCTTTTAGATTCCGCCAGCGATCTTGCAGTCGGTACCCTCTCCCCTCAGGGGAGAGGGCAGGGTGAGGGGTGAAGCCTCTCCACATCCGCTCTGTCAGCCGTAACGCACTGCCGCGCCAGAGCGGCTCCGAATCCCTCACCACCCTTGGACTGTGGCGCGGTACGTGATTCAATAGCCCATACCGATTCACCCGGACCACGCCTTGCTCCTCCCTCTCACCCTCGATCCGCGACAGGTCCTGCACGACGTGTTCGGGCATGCCGGCTTTCGCGGCCAGCAGGGCGAGGTGGTCGACCACATCATCGGCGGCGGCGATGCGGTGGTGCTGTTTCCGACCGGCGCCGGCAAATCGGTCTGCTACCAGATCCCCGCCATCTGCCGTACCGGCGTCGGTATTGTCGTCTCGCCGCTGATCGCGCTGATGCGCGACCAGGTCGAGGCGCTGCGCCAGGCCGGCGTGCGCGCCGAGGCGCTCAATTCGTCGATGACGCCCGAACAATCGGCCAACGTCCGCGACCAGCTCCGCCGCGGCGCGCTCGACCTGCTCTATGTCGCGCCCGAGCGGATCATGACGCCGGGCTTCCTGCAGCTCATCGCCGACGCCGACATCTCGCTGTTCGCCATCGACGAGGCGCATTGCGTCAGCCAATGGGGCCATGATTTCCGGCCGGATTATCGCGAGCTCAGCCGTCTGGCCGAACTCTTTCCGCATGTGCCGCGCGTCGCGCTCACCGCCACCGCCGATCCGCTGACGCGCGAGGACATCGTCGACCGCCTGTACCTCAGGCAGGCGCGGGTCTTCGAGACCAGCTTCGATCGCCCCAATATCAGCTATTCGATCGTGCAGCGCGCGCACGGGCCGAAACAACTTTTGAGCTTCCTCCAGCGCCACAAGGGCGAGAGCGGCATCGTCTACTGCCTCAGCCGCAACAAGGTCGAAAAGACCGCCGAGTGGCTGACCGGGCAGGGCGTGCCGGCGCTGCCCTATCATGCCGGCCTGCCCGCCCATGTCCGCGCCCGCAACCAGGACGCGTTCCTCAAGGAGGAAGCGGTCTGCCTCGTCGCCACGGTGGCGTTCGGCATGGGCATCGACAAGCCCGACGTGCGCTATGTCGCCCATCTCGACATGCCGTCGTCGATCGAGGCCTATTATCAGGAGACCGGCCGCGCCGGCCGCGACGGGCAGCCGTCCGAAGCCTTCATGACCTATGGCATGACCGACGTGGTGCAGCGCCGGCGCATGATCGAGGAAGGCGAGGCACCCGACGAGGTCAAGCGGATCGAGCGCGGCAAGCTCGAGGCGCTGCTGGCGCTCTGCGAAACCACCGCCTGCCGCCGGCAGACCATCCTCAAGCATTTCGGCGAGGCGCATCCGGGCGATTGCGGCGGCTGCGACAATTGCCTGACGCCGGCCGAGACTTGGGACGGCACGGCGGCGGCGATCAAGGTGCTGGCCGCCATCTATCGCACCGGCCAGCGCTTCGGCGCCGGCCACATCATCGACGTGCTGCTCGGCCGCGAGACCGAGAAGGTGCTCGCCAACAGCCACCAGACCCAGCCGGTGTTCGGCCAGGGCAAGGAGCTCGACGCCAAAAGCTGGCAGTCGGTCGTTCGGCAACTGACCGCGATGGGGTTGATCAACGTCGATACCGAATCGTTCGGCTCGCTCCGCCTCGCCGAAGCCGCGCGCCCCGTGTTCAGGCACGAGCGGGTGGTGACGCTCCGCAAGGACCAGTCGCGCAAGGCCTCCGACGTGCGCCGCAGTCTCAGCAAGGCGGCGGCGTTGCCCGAGCATGCCGAGCCGCTGTTCGAGGCCCTCCGCGGCGAACGCAGCCGCCTCGCCCAGAAGCAGGGCGTGCCGCCTTACGTCATCTTCCACGACGCGACGCTGCGGGCGATGGCGATGGCCAAGCCCCGCGATCTCGAAGAAATGATCGACCTGCCCGGCGTCGGCACCGCCAAACTGCAACGCTATGGCGCCGCGTTCCTCAAGGTCATCGCGGCAGCGGCGTAGGGCGTGGGCCTAGAGGCAACCGCCACATCTTTCCCAACCCACCAGTGAAAACGGCGGGAGCGGCCTACTATGCCGCCATACTATTTCACGCGCTTGATCAGCTCGGCCGTCAACGCCGACAGATCCTCCGGGCTCAGCCGGCCGATGTCCCGCGCCAGCCGATTGGCCAGCTCCGTGGCTTCCGGCGCCAGCCCGCCGGTCTCGATCGACACTTTCGGGTCCGACAGCTCGGCCAGCCGCTGCAATTCCTCGGCTTCGTCCCAGATGACGTTGAAATAGTGGATGATGCGCTGCAGCAAAATCCAGGTCGGCTTGCCGCGCTTGCCGTGTTCGAGCGCGCTGAGATAGGCGCTCGACACGTTGAGCGCCCGCGCCATTTCCTTGAGCGTGACGCCGCGGCTGTCGCGCAGCTCGCGCATTTTTGCGCCCAACGGGGTCATGCGCGCTCCTGCCGCTTGAGCCGTACATACCACGCGCCCTCGCCGCCATGGCCCTGCGCCGACTGGTCCCAGCCGGCGACCAGCGGCGCGAGGTCGGGCGAGTTCAGCCAGATCGGCAGCATGGTGCGCAGCACGCCGCGCTCGACGATGGTGGTGGGGTCGCCGTTGACCTTCTTGAGCCCCTTGCCGGTGATCACGAGGATGGTCCGGTCGCCCCGCGCCGCTCGCGCCCGGATGTAGCGACAGAGCGCCGCGAACGCTTCGTCCTGGCGCATGCCGTGCAGATCGAGCGTGCCGTCGATGGGCACCTGGCCGCGCCCGAGCTTTTGCCTGAGCCGCGGCTCGATCACGCCAACCGCTGGCCGGCCGGGGCTTTGCGGCGATTGATATGCCGGCATAATATTGATCCGGGGACGCTTTGGCGCTGGCGGCTCGCTCGGCGGCAGCGGCAGCGGCGCCGCCAGCCGCACCCGCCGCCGCGGCTTCAGCGGCAGCAGCGTTTCGGTGACTTCGGTCCACAAATGGAAATCGGCGAGAGGCGGTTTCTTGCCCCCGCCCGTCCTGCTCATGACCGTTGGCCGGGCTCAGGAGAGCTGGTTGGTGGCAACCAGCTTCCAGTTGGGATCGCGCGATTTGACCGCCCGGGCAAAGGTCCACTCGTCGGCGATGGTCTGGACCGTGTCGGCATTGCCCTCCAGCAGCGTGCCGTCCTTGTCGCGGGTCGCCTGCACCACTTCGGCGGTGAATTTTACCGCCACACGGGCGTCGCGCTTGTCGACCTCGGCGTCCGAGATCTCGATCTTGGGCAGGCCGACGAAGGTGAAATCGATCTTGCGGCCGGCCGCCTCGCGGTCGTCGATGGCCTTGTCGAAGCCGTCGAACACGTCCTTTTCGAGCAGATTCTTCAGCGTCTTCCTGTCACCGGTAGCGAACGCGGTGACGATCATCTCATAGGCCTGCTTGGCGCCCTCGAGGAACTGCTTGGGCGAGAACGTCGCGTCGGCCTCGGCAATCGCCTTGAGGCCGGCCGCAACCGCAGCGTCGCCGTGGCTGAACTGCGTGATCTCGCTGTCGAGCTTGAGCGCCCGGCGGTCGATATCGAGCTCGGGCGGCGTGACATTGGGCCGGGCCGCGATCATTTTTTCGTCATCCGTCGCTGCGGCCGGCTTCTGGCCGGGCTTGGCCTGTTGCGCCTGCTGGGCGCGCTGCAGCGGCGTACGCTCATTGCCGGTGCGGGTGCCCAGCACCGAGCGCAGGCGGAACAGCACGAAGATCGCAACGCCAATCACGATCAGGGTGGGGATATCGAAGAACTCGTCCATTGCCGTCGCACCGTTGTCGAAACCAGCGGCCAGGCTGGGCCGCTTCTGTGGTTGTATATAGGCAAGGACGTAGCCTGAAACCAGTTCATCAATGGTGGAGCATCCGCGCCACGCCGCCGCGGTCCTCTCGATCGAGGCCGGCTCGCGAGCTTGTGACGGTTGGGCAAACCTGCTAGTCCCCGCCCGCCCAATTGGCAGAAGGACAAGTGAACCATGGCCGACGAAACCGCGGCGAATACGCAAGCCAACGCGCCGAGCTTCAGCCTGATCGGCCAGTACATCCGCGACATGAGCTTTGAAAATCCGGGCGCGCCGGGTTCGATCATGCTGGGCGGACCCAACCCGAACTTCCAGGTCGGCATCAATGTCGGCGTCAAGAAGCAGGCCGACGACCTCTACGCCGTCGAAATCACACTCAACGCCAAGGCCGACCGCGAAAAGAACGTGCTGTTCAACGTCGAGCTGATCTATGGCGGCGTGTTCCGCATGAAGAACATCCCGGAAAAGGACCTCGCGCCGCTGCTCCTCGTCGAGTGCCCCCGCCTGATCTTCCCGTTCGCCCGCCAGGTGCTCGCCACCATCACCCAGCAGGGCGGCTTCCCGCCGCTGATGATGGAGCCGGTCGATTTCAACGCCATCTACCTGCAGAACCTCAAATCCCTGCAGGACGCCCAAACCAACGGCGGCACCCCAACGCCAAGCGTCACGAACTGAGGCAGAGGCCGCCGCAAGGCGGCCTTTTTATTTGGGACTGTCAGTTGGGAGTCCTCTCCCGCTTGCGGGGGAGGGGGACCACGCGTAGCGTGGTGGAGGGGGGAGCCGCTTGCACGGAGCTTAGCCCCTACGATTTGCGCTCATAGATAGGCCCGCTGCGGCCACCGGTTTCCCTCCCCCGCGAGGGGGCATTGTTCACTTTCCACTGTTAGGCAAGAGGTGCCTGTTGAAGAACAGGGTGAGGGTGGCATCGAGCATGTGGTGGGTTTTGGAGTAGCGCTTGGAGCGGCGGTTGAAGCGGGCGAGGTTGTCGCGGATCGAAGAGTTCTGCGCCTCGATCAGATGCGTTTCAGCCTTGGTCCGGGCGTGCGCAATGGTGACGTGGTGGCGCTCGAAGGCGAGCCTGTAACAGGAGTTGGCGTCGGTGAAGGTGGCGGCGATGCGGGGCACGGCCCGCTGCGTCAGCCGGTAGAGAGCGATGGCGCTGTCGACGCCTTTGTCGCCGATGTGATGCGCAACAATACGACGCTGTCGCCGGCTATAAGCAGTCCATACGACGGCACGCTGCTGTTTTTTTGGACGAAGGTGTAAATCTCGTCCATCTCGATGATGTCGGGCAGGTCGGTCTCGAGCTGCGTTGCGGCGCCGGCCAGTTGGGCGCTCAGCACCCGGTGGGCCTTGCCGATCCACTTCAGCACCGCCGCCGGCGAGGCACCCAGGAACCGCCCGATCTTCCGGATCCCGACATTGTTGAGATACATGTCGAGCGCCTCGGCCTCGATCTGCCTGCCGAACTTGGGCGGCTTGTCGGTGAAGTACCGGCCGCAGCTTTTGCAGCGATAGCGCTGCACGCCCTGATGGCGCCCATTCTTGCGCCACTCGGCGCTGCCGCAATGCGTGCAGTTCATCCTCATCCCCCCAGGCCAAATCAACCTCAAGCCCAGTGGGACTCCTGTAACAGTAAATAGTCAACAATGCCCCGCGCGGGGGAGGGAAACCGGTGCCGACTGCGCGGGAATGACATTGTGGTTAGGCGGAGATGGTGCCGACCGAGAGGCCGGGCGGACTAAGGCACTCGTGCTGCAGTCGCCGCTGATTTCCCTCCCCCGCGCGGGGGAGGGAAATCGTGCCGACTGCATTAAGGAAGCCGATCCCCGCAAGCGGGAGAGGTTCCCCGATTGCATGTTCAGGCCGCTTCGTCCCGGTAATACCCCCACAGCGCTGCCTCGCCCATGGTGCGGATCAGCGACAGGTGCGCGGCCAGTTGTTCGTCGTCCAGCCGCGGCGGCAGCGGCGTCGGCCGCTGGCGTGCCGCATACACCACCGCAGCAGTGCCGGCGAAACCGGCTCGGGTTTCCTCGACCAGCGCCAGCGCTACCTGCCGGCCGCCGATCAGCTCGAGATAGACGTCGGCCAAAATCTCGCTGTCGAGCAGCGCGCCGTGCAGCGTGCGCTTGGAATTGTCGATGCCGTAGTGCTTGCAGAGCGCATCGAGGCTGACGCGAGCGCCTGGATGCCGCTCGCGCGCCAGCATCACGGTGTCGATCACGTCGTTGGTCAGAGTCGGCCGCTTCAGCTTTTCGAGCTCGAAGTTCAGAAAGCTCATGTCGAACGGCGCATTGTGCGCGATCAGCGTCGCATCGCCGAAGAACTCGGCCAGCTCGTCGGCGATTTCGGCAAAGCGCGGCTTGTCGCGCAAAAACTCGTCGCTGAGCCCATGGACGCGGAACGCCTCCTCGGCCATCGCCCGCTCGGGGTTGAGGTATTTATGGAAATGCTTGCCGGTCGGGATGTGGTTGATGAGTTCGACACAGCCGATCTCGACCACCCGATCCCCGGTGAGGGGGTTGAGGCCGGTGGTTTCGGTGTCGAAGACGATCTCGCGGTTCATCGGCATCCTTCAGGCGGGGTCTCAGGCGCCGAGCCGTTCGACCAGCCGGGCCACCGCCTCGCGGGTTTCGGCCACCGGGCCGGCGGTGTCGAACACATAGTCGGCGCGCGCCCGTTTTTCAGCCTGGGGGAGCTGGCGGGCAAGGATCGCCTCCAGCTTTTCCACACTCATGCCCGGCCGGGCCAGCGCCCGCTCGCGCTGGATCGGCTCGGCGACGCTGGTCACCGCCACCTGGTCGAGGCCATAGTCGAAGCCGGTTTCGAACAGCAGCGGCACGTCGACCACCGCGAGCTTTGCCCCCGACGCGTCGGCCTCTTCGAGGAAGCGCCTGACCCGCGCCCGCACCAGCGGATGGACGATGGCTTCGAGCGCCGGCAGTTTTTCGGGCGCCGCGACGAGTTGGCGGCTGAGTTCGGTGCGGTCGATCTCGCCATTTTTCGCCGTGCCCGGAAACAGCGCCTCGATCGGCGCCACGGCTTCCGCGCCGTAGAGTTCATGCACCACGTCGTCGGACGAAAACACCGGCACGCCCAGCTCCGCGAACGCCCGCAGCACCGTCGACTTGCCGGTGGCGATCGAGCCGGTGAGGCCGAGCTTCAGCATCAAAGGCTCGCTTCGACGAGCTGGCGGAGTTCGGGCGTCACCTCCGGCGCTTTGCCGAACCACGCCTCGAAGCCGGGCACCGCCTGATGCAGCAGCATGCCGAGTCCGTCGACGGTTTTGAGCCCCGCCGCCTTCGCCTCGGCGAGCAGCGGCGTTTCGAGCGGCACATAGACAATGTCGGTCACCACCGCCTCCTTGGGCAGCTTGCCCAGCTCCACATGCTCGAACTTCGTGCCGTTCATGCCGACGGCAGAGGTGTTGACCACCAGCCGGGCATTCCTGGCGCGCGCCGCGAAATCGCCGAGCCCGCCCACTTCGATCCGCCCCGCGAGGTCGAGCGCGATATCCTCGGCCTTCGACACGGTGCGGTTGAGCAGATGGATGCGGCCGATGTCGCGGCTTTTGAGCGCCACGAGGATGGCGCGGCACGACCCGCCGGCGCCGAGCACGATCACCTCGTCGAGTTCTTTGTCCCAACCCGGCACGTGCTGGTCGAGATTGCCGAGAAAGCCGAGATAATCGGTGTTGGTGCCATAGACGCCGCCGTCGCGGGTCACCAGCGTGTTGACCGCGCCGATCGCTTCGGCCTGCGGGTCCAGTTCGTCCGCGAGCGCAAACGCCACCTGCTTGTGCGGGATGGTGACGTTGCCGCCGACAAACTCCTTGGCCCGCAGCCGGTCGAAGAACGCGGGCAGGTCGGCCGGCGCCACGTCGATCGCCTCGTAGCTGCCCTCGATGCCGTAAAGCTTCAGCCAGTAATTGTGGATCAGCGGCGAGCGCGAATGGGCGATCGGATGGCCGATGACGAAGGCGCGTTTCACGTGAATCGTTCCCCGGGCAGATGGATGCGCAGCGCGGCCAGCAGCGGCAACAGCGGCAGGCCGAGGATGGTGAAATAGTCGCCTTCGATGCGCTCGAACAGGGCAATCGACGGACCCTCGAGACGGTAGCCGCCAACCGAGCCCAATACCGCGTCGCCTTCGGCGGCGAGCACGGCATCGAGTTCGGCTTCGCTGAAGGCGCGCATCGTCAGCGTCGCGGTCTCGACCGCCGACCACAGGACGTGATTGTCCCGCGCCAGCGCCACGCCCGCATGGAGCCGATGCGTCCGGCCGCGCAGCGCCCAGAGCTGGCGCCGCGCCTCGGCCAGATCGCCCGGCTTATGGAACCGCTCGGCAAAGTCCAGCACCTGATCGGCGCCGATCACCAGCGCTTCGGGCTCGTGCGCCGACACGGCCAGCGCCTTGGCCTCGGCCAGTCTTTGTGCCATCGCGCCGGGGCCTTTCCCCAGAACTTCGTTCTCTATCGCCCGCTCGTCGATGGGGGCTGGACGCGACTCGAATCTTTGGCCCGCCCCCAGCAGCAGGGCCTGTCGCGTCGGGCTGCGGGAGGCGAGGATCAGCATGGGGTCCTGTTTTCCACACTCTCCCCACTGGGTCCATGCCGGGGCGGCTGGAAAAGCCGGTTCGCGCGGCCCCGGCTCGGCTTTCCCACGCTGGCCCGGTTTGGCGTCCACACCAGCCGCAGCTTTATGGTGAACGAAAGCTTAAGATCGGAATCGGGGATAACATGATTCCAGCGGGCGGCGTTTGTCCCCACGCCGTCCACAGGCCGCCGGCTCGGGCCAGAATGGTTAACGCTTCGTTAACGCCGCCGACTCCGGGCTTGTTGTTCATCTCTCCCAGCGCGCCATCCCCAGCTTGCGGATGCGACTCTTGGCGGCACCGTGCGAAACGCTTCCGGCTATCGGCGCGGCATGAATTCCTGCAAAACACCGCCATGATACTGATGATAAAGAATCTAGAGTCTTCTTTAGGGACCCGACTGTGAGCCCGGTGTCCAAACCTCTCCTCGATACCGTCCGGGGCCAGCGCCAGCCGACGCCGCCGATCTGGGTGATGCGCCAGGCCGGCCGCTACCTGCCCGAATATCGCGAGACCCGCGCCAAGGCCGGCTCGTTCCTTGAGCTCTGCTACAACCCGGAACTCGCCGTCGAAGTGACGCTGCAGCCGCTCCGGCGCTTCCCGCTCGATGCGGCGATCATCTTTTCCGACATCCTCGTCATCCCCGATGCGCTGGGCCAGACCGTGCGCTTCGAGACCGGGGAAGGTCCTCGGCTCGAGCCGATCACGCCCGAAGGGCTGGGGAGACTAAGGCCGGATAACACGACTCAGCATCTTGCCCCGGTCCTCGAAACCCTGAGCCGGGTGAAGGCCGCCCTGGAGCCGGACAAGACCCTGATCGGCTTTTGCGGCTCGCCCTGGACCGTCGCCACCTACATGATCGCCGGCCAGGGCTCGACCGACCAGGCCGCCGCCCGCACCTTCGCGCTGACTCAGCCCGACGCCTTCCGCAGCCTCATCGACATTCTCGTCGAGGCCTCGGTCCGGTATCTGGTGGCGCAGTTCGAAGCCGGCGCCGACGTGGTGCAGCTCTTCGAGAGCTGGGCGATGAACCTCGACGAGGACGCCTTCCGCGCGCAGGTCATCGAGCCCAACCGCCGGATCGTCGCCGGCGTGCGCGCGCAGATCCCCGATGCCGCGTTCATCGGCTTTCCGCGCGGCGCCGCGGGCATGATCGCCGAATACGCCGCCGCCACCGGGGTTAATGCGCTGGGCCTCGACTACTCGATGCCGGTGAAATTCGCCGACCAGCTCCTGCCCCGCGCCCTGCCGGTGCAGGGCAATCTCGATCCGATCCGGCTCCGCGCCGGCGGCCCGCAGCTTCGCGAGCGGACCGCGGCGATCATCGAAGGCTTCGCCGGCCGGCCACACATCTTCAACCTCGGGCATGGCATCCTGCCCGACACGCCCATCGCCCACCTCGACGAGCTGGTGCGTCTGGTCAAAGGGGGACACTGATGGATTGGCTCAATTTCGCGCTGACCTGGGTCAAGGCGCTGCACGTGATCTCGGTCATCGCCTGGATCGCCGGCATGATGTACCTGCCGCGGCTGTTCGTTTATCACGCCGCCGCCGAAAAGGGCTCGATCCAGTCCGAGACCTTCAAGATCATGGAGCGCCGCCTCTATCGCGGCATCATCACCCCGGCGATGGTGCTGACCTGGGTGTTCGGCCTCACCATGGTGTTCACGCCCGGCATCATCGACTGGTCGACCGGCTGGCCCTGGGTCAAGGCGGTGGCGGTGATCCTGCTCTCGGGCATTCACGGCTTTTACGGCCGTCAGCTCAAAAATTTCGCCGCCGACCGCAACGAGCGCCCGCAGGGCTTCTTCCGCGTCGTCAACGAGCTGCCCTTCGTCCTCGTCATCATCATCGTCATCATGGTGATCGTGAAGCCGTTCTGATGCGGCGGTGTTTGGGGCTCCCCCCTCATCCGGCCTTCGGCCACCTTCTCCCACGAGGGGAGAAGGCCACGACTCCGGGTTCACGGTTCTATTGCCTTCTCCCTTGATGGGAGAAGGTGCCCGAAGGGCGGATGAGGGTGGGGCCACATGCACTGCGGCTCGACTTAGCCCGCCCTGTTTCACGTGAATCTGTCCGGCGCCCCATCGGCACATCTTGAATAAAACGGGGCGCTGGGCTATCTCATCGCCATCGCACCATTCAAGCGAGCGCCGCCCGGCGCCACCGCGGTGCATCCCACCCCCCCACATTTCCGTATTGTCTCCAGGGTCATCCGCCGCATGGAAAATCTGAAGCTCAGCGAGCTCAAGGCCAAATCTCCGGCCGAACTCCTCACCTTCGCTGAGGAATATGAAGTCGAGAACGCCTCGACGATGCGCAAGCAGGAACTGATGTTCGCCATCCTCAAGGAGCTGGCGGCGCGCGAAGTCGAAATCACCGGCGAAGGCGTGGTCGAGGTCCTGCCCGACGGCTTCGGTTTCCTGCGCTCCCCGGATGCGAACTATCTGCCCGGTCCCGACGACATCTACGTCTCCCCCAGCCAGATCCGCCGCTTTTCGCTGCGCACCGGCGACACGGTCGAGGGCGAAATCCGCTCCCCCAAGGAAGGCGAGCGCTATTTCGCGCTGCTCAAGGTCGCGACCATCAATTTCGAGGATCCCGAAAAGATCCGCCACAAGGTCAATTTCGACAACCTCACCCCGCTCTATCCCGACGAGCGGCTCCGGCTCGAATTGCCCGACCCGACCAACAAGGACAAGTCGGCCCGCGTCATGGACCTCGTGGCGCCCATCGGCAAAGGCCAGCGCGCCCTGATCGTCGCCCCGCCGCGTACCGGCAAGACGGTGCTGCTGCAGAACATCGCCCAGTCGATCGCCACCAACCATCCCGAGTGCTACCTCATCGTGCTGCTGATCGACGAGCGCCCCGAGGAAGTCACCGACATGCAGCGCTCGGTCAAAGGCGAGGTCATCTCCTCGACCTTCGACGAGCCCGCCAGCCGTCACGTCCAGGTCGCCGAAATGGTGATCGAGAAGGCCAAGCGCCTCGTCGAGCACAAGCGCGACGTGGTGATCCTGCTCGATTCGATCACCCGCCTCGGCCGCGCCTACAACACCGTGGTGCCGTCGTCCGGCAAGGTGCTGACCGGCGGTGTCGACGCCAATGCGCTGCAGCGCCCCAAGCGCTTCTTCGGCGCCGCCCGCAATATCGAGGATGGCGGCTCGCTGACCATCATCTCCACCGCGCTGATCGATACCGGCTCGCGCATGGACGAAGTCATCTTCGAAGAGTTCAAGGGCACCGGTAACAGCGAAATCGTGCTCGACCGCAAGGTCAGCGACAAGCGCATCTTCCCGGCCATGGACGTCACCAAGTCCGGCACCCGCAAGGAAGAGCTGCTGGTCGAGCCCGATATCCTGCGCAAAATGTACGTCCTCCGCCGCATCCTCAACCCGATGGGCACGGTCGACGCCATGGAGTTCCTGATGGACAAGATCCGTCAGACCAAGACGAACTCCGACTTCTTCGATTCGATGAACACCTAGAGCAGGTGAGCGTGGCCACGGCGCTCGCAGTCAGCTCCCTTCTCCCGTTTACGGGGGAAGGTGGCGGCGAAGCCGACGGAAGGGGGCGGCCCAACTCGCCAGCGCCCCAAAACACCCGCAATGTCATTCCCGCGCAGGCGGGAATCCAGACCGGCCCCTCGGACGTCCCCACGCTTCGCCTGGATTCCCGCCTGCGCGGGAATGACACCGAGTCTGAAACGACCTCCGGCGCTTCGGGCCATCGCCTTCTCCCCTCGTGGGAGAAGGTGCCCAACGGCCGGATGAGGGGGAGCCCCACGCCCCGGCCCCCCGGTTCTACCCATGACTGACACCGACACCATCGTCGCCCTCAGCTCCGGCGCCCTCCCCTCCGGCGTCGCGATCATTCGCCTCTCGGGCCCCCACACCGCCGCCGTCCTCGGCCACCTCACGCCAACCCTGCCCGAGCCGCGCCACCTTTCCCTCCGTCCCCTCACCTTCGACGGTCAGCTTATCGACACCGGCCTGATTGCCTGGATGCCGGCGCCGCACTCCTTCACCGGCGAAGACGCGGCTGAGCTGCAGGTGCACGGCTCGCCGGCCGTCGTCCGTGCCCTGTTGCGCGGCATCGCCGCCCTGCCCGGCCTGCGGCTGGCAAAGGCCGGCGAATTCACTCGTCGCGCCTTCCTCAATGGCCGGCTCGACCTCACGGAGGTCGAAGGCCTCGGCGATCTCATCGAGGCCGAAACCGAGACCCAGCGCCAGCAGGCCGTCGCTCGACTCGCCGGCGGTGTCTCGAGTCGTGTGGCGGCCTGGCGCGAAACCCTGCTCGACGCCCGTGCCGAAATCGAAGCGCGGCTCGATTTTTCCGACGAAGGCGACGTTTCGGCCGAGCTGCCGCAATCGGTGCTCGACAACATCGATGCCCTTTCCCGCGAACTCGCCGACGCCGTCGAAAGCGTCGGTCGCGGCCGCGTCGTCCGCGAAGGCCTGCGCGTCGCGCTGGCCGGCCCGCCCAATGCCGGCAAGTCCAGCCTCCTCAACGCGCTGGCCAAATCCGACCTCGCGATCGTCAGCGACGAACCCGGCACCACCCGCGATGTGCGCGAGGTCGCGCTCGATCTCGGCGGAAGGCTGGTGATCCTCGTCGACATGGCCGGCCTGCGCGATACCGACAGCCGCGCCGAAGCCGAGGGTGTGCGCCGGGCCAACGCCGAAATCGCCCGCGCCGACCTGGTGCTCTGGCTGATGGCGCCCGACGTCGAAACCCCCGAACCGCCTCAAGCTCCGGCGCTCTGGACCGTCGGCACCAAGGCCGATATCGCGCCCGTCGCCGCGCAATACATCGTTTCCGCCAGCAGCGGCGCCGGCCTGCCCGAATTCGTCGCTGCCCTCACCGCCTTCGCCGAATCGGCCGCCGGCGTCGGCGTGCCGTCCCTCCTCAGCCGCGAGCGCGACCGGTCGGCCCTGCAAGCCGCCCAATCCTCCCTGGACCGCTTCCTCAGCGACGGTGCCACCGACGAAATCGCCGCCGAACACCTTCGCCAGGCCAGCCTCTCCCTCGAGCGCCTCCTCGGCCGCATCGACACCGAACAGGTCCTAGACCGCCTCTTCGCCGCCTTCTGCATCGGCAAATGAAGTCAGGACTCCTCTCCCGCTGGCGGGGGAGGGGGACCACGCGCAGCGTGGTGGAGGGGGGTGCCCCACGCACTGAACCGTGCAAGGTGCTCCCCCCTTCCGTCTCGGCCTTCGGCCGATCCACCTTCCCCCGCAAGCGGGAGAAGGCCCCGACTGCGGGCCCATGTCTCGGATTCACGTGAAACTGTGAAAGGCCCCCTTACCCGGCGCTAATGCGCCGACCTCTCCCCCAAGGGAGAGGTAAGAAAGTGCCACCATCCCGCCACGCACCACCTCTCCCTCCGGGGGAGAGGTCGCCGCGCAGCGGCGGGTGAGGGGGCCTTCCCCACGCACAGCCGATTGAACTTCCCGCCCCACTCCACTACACCCCGCCCATGACCGACTTTGGCGCAATCATCGTGGGCGGCGGACACGCCGGCTCGGAAGCTGCCGCGGCCGCCGCGCGGCTCGGCGTGCCGACGGCGCTGATCACCCATAAATTTGCGACCATTGGCGAAATGAGCTGCAATCCGGCCATCGGCGGGCTGGGTAAAGGCCATCTCGTGCGCGAGATCGATGCGATGGATGGCCTGATGGGCCGTGTCGCCGACGCCGCCGGCATCCAGTTCCGCGTGCTCAATCGCCGCAAGGGTCCCGCCGTGCGCGGCCCGCGCGCCCAGGCCGACCGCAAGCTCTACCGGCAGGCCATGCAGGCGGCGCTCTCGGCGCAGCCCAATCTGAGCATCATCGAGGGCGAGGTCGACGATCTGATCGTCGAAAACGGCAATATAACAGGAGTCATCCTGCTCGACGGCCGCCGCTTTTCAACGAAGTCCGTGGTCTTGACGACTGGCACCTTTCTGCGTGGCCTGATCCATCGCGGCGAGGAAACCATCCCGGCCGGCCGGGTCGGCGAGAAGCCGGTGCTGGGCCTGTCGATACGGCTCGAAGCGTTGGGGCTTCGCCTCGGCCGCCTCAAGACCGGCACGCCGGCGCGTCTGGATCGCAACTCGATCGACTTCAGCGTGCTTGAGCAACAGCCCGGCGATGACCCGCCCGAGCCGTTCTCGTCCTTGACGACGGCAATCACGACGCCACAAATCCCATGTTATATTACTCGCACGACCGCAGATACCCACCGGATCATCGCCGATAATCTGCATCGTTCGGCGATGTATTCTGGCCGCATCCAGAGCCGCGGCCCGCGTTACTGTCCGTCAATTGAAGACAAGATCGTCCGCTTCGCCGATCGTGATAGCCACCAGATCTTCCTCGAGCCGGAAGGTCTCGACGATCCGACGATATACCCCAATGGCCTGTCGACTTCCCTCCCCGCCGAGGTGCAGGACGCGTTCCTCAGGACCATGCCGGGGCTGGAGAACGTCCGTATCGTTCGCCCGGGCTACGCCATCGAGTATGACTACGTCGATCCGCGCGAGCTGAAGGCCACGCTGGAGCTGAAGCGCCTGCCCGGCCTCTATCTCGCCGGGCAGATCAACGGCACCACCGGCTATGAGGAAGCCGCCGCGCAGGGCCTGCTCGCCGGCGCCAATGCCGCGCTGGCCGCCAATGCCGACGAACAGATCGTGCTGTCGCGCACCGACTCCTATCTCGGGGTGATGGTCGACGATCTGGTGACGCGCGGCGTCGCCGAGCCCTATCGCATGTTCACCTCGCGCGCCGAGTTCCGCCTGCATCTGCGCAGCGACAATGCCGACCAGCGCCTGACGCCGCTCGGCATCCGGACCGGACTCGTCGGTGCCGAGCGCCAGGCGCAGTTCGAGGCCAGGACCGCGGCGCTGGCAAGCGGGCGTGCCCTGCTCGATACGCTCAAGACCACGCCCAGCGAAGCGCGCAAGGCCGGTATCGTCGTCAACGCCGACGGCCATCATCGCAGCGCCTTCGATCTACTGGCCTATCCCGACGTTGGACCGGCCGAAATCACCGCGCTGTGGCCGCAGATCGCGGCGATTGGAACGCCGATTCTGGAACAGCTCTCCATCGACGCGCAATACGCCGTTTATCTCGACCGGCAGAAGGCCGATGTCGCGGCGCTGCGGCGCGACGAAGGCGTCAGCATTCCCGCGTGGCTTGATTATGCCGAAATCCCCGGTCTTTCCAACGAGTTGCGCGGCAAGCTGGCGGAGCATCGGCCGGCCACCTTGGCGCAGGCGCAGGCCATCGAGGGCATGACGCCCGCGGCGGCCACGTTGCTGCTCGCCATCATCCGCCGCGGTTCGCTGCGCAAAGCCGGATGAGCGTCGACGCCGACCTCGATCGCTATGCCGCGCTGCTGACCAAATGGAATGCAGTTCAGAATCTTGTTTCACGTGAAACGCTGGGCCAGCTCCGCACCCGCCACTTCATCGACAGCCTGCAGGTGATGCACTGGGTTCGTCCCACCGACCTGGCCGTTCTCGACCTGGGTAGCGGTGGTGGCCTGCCCGCCATCCCGATGGCGATTGCGTCGCGAGGCACGGACCGGCATTTCACCCTGCTCGAGCCGATCAATAAGAAGGCGGCGTTTCTGCGCACCGTGGCGCGCGAGCTGGACCTGCCGGTCACCGTCCACGCGCAGCGCGCCGAGCAATTTGATTCACGTGAAACATTCGACCTGATCACGTCGCGTGCGCTCGCATCGCTCGTCATTCTTTTGCATTTATGCATACGATTTGTCGTCCCAGAAGGCCATTTGTTGCTGCATAAAGGGCGGAATTATCGTGATGAACTTACCGCGGCGGGTGCCCTTTTCGCCTTCGATGTGCTAGTTCATCCCAGCGAGTCCGATGCCGAAGGCGTCGTGCTGGACATTACCAATCTGCGTGCGAAATCAGTCGCTTAGGAGGCCCGTTTGGCGCCGCGCATCATTACTCTCGCCAATCAGAAGGGCGGCGTCGGCAAAACGACGACGGCGATCAACCTCGCCACCGCCCTCGCCGCCATCGGCGAGCGCGTCCTCATCGTAGACCTTGATTCTCAAGGCAATGCGTCGACCGGGCTGGGCATAAATCGCAACGATCGCGAGGTTTCCAGCTACGATCTGCTGATCGGCGAAGCCACCGTGCAGCAGGCGGCGATCATGACCGATGTGCCGCGCGTCGCCATTGTCCCGTCGACGCTGGACCTCTCGGGCGTCGAGATGATGATCGCGCAGCAGCCGGATCGCGCCTTCAAATTGCGCAATGCGTTCAAGGCCTTGAGCGGTCTCGCCATCGACGAGAAGCCGATCAGCTACGTGCTGATCGACTGCCCGCCGTCGCTGAATCTGCTCACCGTCAACGCCCTGGTCGCGGCGGACGCGGTGCTGGTGCCGATGCAGTGCGAATTTTTCGCCCTGGAGGGTTTGAGCCAACTCCTTCAAACCATTGAGCAAATCCGCACGACGCTCAACCCCCGGCTGATCATTCAGGGCGTGGTGATGACCATGTTCGATCGCCGCAACAGCCTTAGCGAGCAGGTGCTCAACGACGTGCGCGGCACCATGGGAGACCTCGTCTACGAGACCGTCATCCCCCGCAATGTGCGCCTCAGCGAGGCGCCATCGTACGGCAAGCCGGCGCTGCTCTACGACCTCAAATGTGCCGGCAGCCAGGCGTATCTGCGGCTGGCGACCGAAGTCATTCGTCGCGAACGGCAATTGGTGGCAGCGTAAATGGCAGAGCCCAAGATGAACGAAAAACCCTCCCGCCTCGGCCGCGGCCTCGCCGCCCTGATCGGCGACATGGCCACCATGGAGGCCTCGCGGCCGGCCGAATCGGCGGCGAACTCGGGCCAGCGCCGTGTCGCCGTCAGTTCGATCATCGCCAATCGCTCGAATCCACGGCACGATTTCGACGCGGAGCAACTCGACGAACTCACCAACTCGATCCGCGAAAAGGGCGTGATGCAGCCGCTGCTGGTGCGGCCGAGCGAGGACCCGAACGTCTTCGAGATCATCGCCGGCGAACGCCGCTGGCGGGCGGCGCAGCGTGCTGGTTTGCACGATGTGCCGGTGATCGTCCGCGAGGTCGACGACAAGGAAGCGCTCGAACTCGCCATCATCGAAAACGTTCAGCGGGTGGACCTCAATCCGCTCGAAGAAGCACAGGGTTATGAACAGCTTATTGAGCAGTTTTCCTATACGCAGCAAGACCTTGCGCAGGTCATCGGAAAGTCCCGCTCGCACGTCGCCAACACGCTGCGGCTGATGAAGCTGCCGCGGGACGTGCGCGACATGGTGAGCAATGGGCAACTCACCGCCGGCCATGCCCGTACGCTGATCACCGCCGACGATCCGGCTGTGCTGGCCAGGGAGATCGTCGATCGCGGCCTGTCGGTGCGCGAGGCGGAGGCGCTCAGCCAGCGCGGTGCCACGCCCAAGCGGGCGCCCGAGAGCAAGCCACGCGACGCCGATACGGTGGCGCTCGAAAAGCGCCTCAGCGATGCGCTCGGCATGGCCGTCGCCATCGACCACAAGGATAAGGGCGGGCGGCTGGAGATTCGTTATCGCACGCTCGAGCAACTGGACGCGGTAATCTCGAAGCTGGAAGCCTGAGGGCAGCCGGGCGGTTTTCGAATCGAGTTCTAGAATCAGGATTCGTTCGTTGGAGTCCACGCCTGCTTACGCGGCCCGGCGGTCACGCGTATCACGCATGCCAGCCGGCCGGTATTGCCCGTCAGCTCGTCGCCGCGGCAAAATGCCGGAACACACAACCATCACAACAGTTTGGGTCTTGCATCCTTCAGCCTCTCGCCACAATTAGATCGTAGCGGGTTGGGCGAATAAACCGAGGACCATCATGCTTCGACGTTCCGTGCTGGCGCTGATTGCCGCCACTGCCGCGCTGCCCGCCACTGCCGCCCGCGCGCTGGCCGAAGGCGGCGATGCGCCGCGCCGGCTGACCGACGACGAGATCGCGCTGATCAACGCGGTTTCGGCGCATAATTCAGCGATCACGACGATGGTCGGCAAGTTCATCCAGATCGACACGCAGGGCCAGCGCGCCGAGGGCACGTTCTACCTGCAGCGCCCTGGCAAGATCCGTTTCCGCTACAACCCGCCGTCGCGCGAAGAGATCATGTCGCTCGGCAATGGCTTTTACGTCATCGACCGCAAGGAAAAGACGCAATACGCCTATCCGCAGGACAAGGTGCCGCTGCGCCAGTTCCTCGAAGACAAGATCGACCTGGTGCACGCCGGACTTGTCGCGATCAACCAGTCGGCAAACTACCTCGAGCTGACGCTGCAGGACGACACCCCGGCCGGTACCGTCCGGGTCGCGCTGGTGTTCGACAAGGAAAGCCAGGACCTGACGCAGTGGGTGCTGACCAATCCCGACGGCACCGACCTCACCTTCTCGATCTATGACGTGCAAAAGAACGTCCAGATTCCGGCGCCCACCTTCTATCTCAACATCGGCGACTACAACCAGACGCAGGCGCCCAACGGCTGATCGGCTGTAGCGGGGGACGACAGAGGTTGCGCCTCCGCTGCGGGCGCGGCAATGATGCGGTCCCAGCCCCTCTGAGTCCCCCATGCCCGCCAGTCTTGCCACGTGGAATATCAATTCCGTTCGCCTGCGCCTGCCGCTCGTTCTGCAGTTCCTGCAAAAGCACCCGGTCGACATCCTGTGCCTGCAGGAGATCAAGTGCCTCGATGAGCAGTTCCCCCGCGATGCCTTCGCTGACGCCGGCTACCCCTACGCGGCCGTCCATGGCCAGAAGGGCTATCATGGCGTCGCCATCGTCTCCAAATTCCCGCTGGCCGACATTTCGAGCAAGGTGTTCTGCGAGATCGCCGAGAGCCGTCACATCTCGGCGGCGGTCGATTTTGGCCGGGGATCGCTCACCGTCCACAGCTTCTACATCCCGGCCGGCGGCGATACGCCGGATCCGGAGGTGAATCCGAAATTCCGCCACAAGCTCAACTTTCTCAAGGAGTTGCAGCAGTGGTTCGGCGACGAGCGCTTCAAGTTCGGGCAACTGATCTGTGGCGATTTCAACATCGCGCCGCATGAAGACGATGTCTGGAGCCACAAGCAATTGCTCGACGTGGTGAGCCACACGCCGGTCGAGACCGAAGCGCTCGATGCGTTGCTCAACGGCAACCACGGCTGGAGCGATCTGGTGCGCCGGCACATCCCCTATGGCACCAAGCTCTACTCATGGTGGAGCTACCGGGCGCAGGACTGGCAGGCCTCGGATCGCGGCCGCCGGCTCGACCACATCTGGGCGACCACCGACGTCGCGGCGCAGTCGACCGGCGCCGAAATCATCAAACCGGCGCGCGGCTGGGGCGACAAGCCGTCCGACCATGTGCCGGTGATCGCGCATTTCTAGAACGGGAAACGCCGGCTCGCAGCCCGCGCCTATTTGCTGTTGCCCATCTTCGGGCGAACCGTCTCGATCGCGCCGAGATAACCGACCAGCTCGCGACGGATGCGCTCTGCGGCGCGAGCCGCGAGATCGGGCGACTGGTTGGCAAGCTTCATGAAGGCGGCGCGCGGAACGAACAGCGTCTCGACATTGTCCACTGCCTTGACGGTTACCGGCCGGGCCTTGGCGACCACCAGCGACATGGCGCCGAGCACCGAGCCGGCGGTGGAGATCACGAAAGGGTTGGCCTCGTCACCGATCTGGTAGGTTGCGACCGTGCCGGCGACGAGCACGTGGGCGCCATCGGGCACGTGGCCGGGATCGTAGAGCGTCGCGCCGGGTTTGTACTTCTTGCGCTCGCTGGCGAAGGCAAGCAGACGGCGCTGTTCAGCGTCGCAGACCTCGAAAAAGTCCGCGCGCCCGAGAATCGTGGTCGCGTCGTCGAGCTGCATCCTGCCCCGGGTCCGAATTCATGCCGGACCGCCGCCACGGTCCGGGCCTTGATATAGACCATGGCGCGCAATTCGGAAGAATGGATTTTCGCTGTTTGCGCTCGGAAGGCTGGGGACGCTCAGGGGACGAGGCGGTACCCACCCTCCTCGGTCACCAGCAGCCGGGCATTGGACGGATCGCGCTCGATCTTCTGGCGCAGCCGGTAGATATGGGTTTCGAGCGTATGGGTGGTCACGCGGTTGTTGTAGCCCCAGACTTCCTTGAGCAGCACGTCGCGGGTGATGGTCTTTGGACCCTGCCGATAGAGATATTTGAGAATCGAGGTTTCCTTGTCGGTCAGCCGCACCTTGCCGCCATCCGTCGCCTCCAGCAGCTTTGCCGCGGGCTGGAAGCTGTAAGGACCGATCGTGAACACCACGTCCTCGCTCTGGTCGTGCTGGCGCAGCGCAGCCCGGATGCGGGCGAGCAGCACCGAGAACCGGAACGGCTTGGTGATATAGTCGTTGGCTCCCGATTCGAGCCCGAGGATTTCGTCGGAATCGCTGTCGTGACCGGTCAGCAGGATAATCGGACTCTTGAAGCCGTCGCGGCGGAGAATCTTCACCGCTTCGCGCCCATCCATGTCGGGAAGCCCGACATCGAGGATCATCAGGTCGACGTGAACCTCGCCGACCTTGCGCAATGCGTCATTACCGGTGCCCGCCTCGATCAGGTCGAATTCGCGATAATGCATGAGTTGGTCCAGAAGCGTTTTCCGCAGTTCAGCATCATCGTCGACCAGGAATATCCGGCGTCGGATCATCGATAAGGTCCCCTGGTTTTCAGTGCTCACGAGGTATGCCCGCGGCTTTTGCCCGGCCAATCACGTTGGAGTGACGTTCTGAGAAACGTGATTTGACACCCGAAAGTTGCACCCGGCTAACCGCGCTTCCCAAATAAAGCTGAACCAATTCGAACATGAGTTGCCCCCATGGCGATGGCCGTCTCGAAATCATGGCTCATGCCCATCGACAGTGTGGTTGCGCCCGCCGCTTTGCCCAACATGGCAAGTTGCGCAAAATAAGGCCCCGGCGGCACCCCCTCAGGCGGTATCGCCATCAATCCGTCGATGACGAGGCCGTGGACGTTGCGACAGCGCTCCACGAATAACACCGCATCCGCCGGGTTAATCCCGGCCTTCTGCGGCTCTTCGCCGATATTGACCTGGACCAGCAGGCGCGGCCGGCGGTTCTGCCGGTCCATCTCCGCCTTGATGACCGCGGCGATCTTGTCGCGGTCGATGGTCTCGATGACGTCGAACAGCGCCACGGCCTCGCGGGCCTTGTTGGACTGCAGCGGCCCGATGAGATGGAGTTCTATGCCGTCATAGGATGCCCGCAATCCGGGCCATTTGGCATCTGCCTCCTGTACCCGGTTCTCGCCGAAGACCCGCTGGCCGGCGTCGAGAAACGGCACGATCTCGTCGGCGGGGAAGGTCTTGCTCACGGCGACGAGCGTCACCTCGTGGAACGGTGGGCCGAACCGGCGGCGTGCTGCCTCGATCCGGGTCCCAATGGTTTCGAGCCGTTCGGCGGCGTTGTGCATTGCGCTGTCCTGTTGACCGATTTCGGCTTTTCTGGTGAAGGTCCCGCTACTCCCAAATTCCCCGGCAAAGCAACACTCTGCCGTGTCCAAGGACGATCCTGAAGTGACCCTGAAACCCGTCGAGCGCTATAACCCGCGCGTCGAGGAACCGCGCTGGCAAAAAGCCTGGGAAGACAACCAGTCGTTTGTCGTCGCCAACGACGATCCGCGCCAGCACTACTATGTGCTCGAGATGTTCCCCTATCCGTCGGGGCGCATCCACATGGGTCACGTGCGCAACTATGCGATGGGCGACGTGCTGGCCCGCTACAAGCGGGCCCGAGGGTTCAACGTGCTCCATCCGATGGGCTGGGATGCCTTCGGCCTGCCGGCCGAAAACGCCGCCAAGCAGACCGGCAGCCATCCCAAGACCTGGACCTACGCCAATATCGCTGCGATGAAGAAGCAGCTCAAGACCATGGGCCTGAGCTTCGACTGGACGCGCGAGTTCGCCACCTGCGACGTCGAGTACTATCAGCAGCAGCAGAAGCTGTTCCTCGATTTCCTCGCCGCCGGGTTGGTCACGCGCAAGAGCGCCAAGGTCAACTGGGACCCCGTGGACGAGACGGTGCTGGCCAACGAGCAGGTAATCGACGGTCGCGGCTGGCGCTCTGGCGCCGTGGTCGAGCAGCGCGAGCTGACGCAATGGTTCCTCAAGATCTCGGATTATTCCGAGGATCTGCTGGAGGCGCTCGACGGCCTCGGCGGCTGGCCGGACAAGGTGCGCATCATGCAGCGCAACTGGATCGGCAAGTCCGAAGGCCTGCGGCTGCTGTTCGAGCTCAATCCCTCGCCCGCGACCAGCGCCACCACCATCGAAGTCTTTACCACCCGACCGGACACGATCTTCGGCGCGAGCTTCGTCGCGCTGTCGCCCGACCATCCGCTGGCGGTCGAGCTCGCCGCAAGCAATCCCGCAGTGCAGGCGTTCATCGACGAGTTCCATCGCATGGGCACCGCCACCGAGGCGCTGGAGAAGGCCGAAAAAGCCGGTGTATTCACCGGTCTGACCGTCAAGCATCCGGTCAAGCCCGGCGAAGCCCTGCCGGTGTGGATCGCCAATTTCGTCATGATGGAATATGGCGCCGGCGCCATCTTCGGCTGTCCCGCGCACGACCAGCGCGACATCGACTTCGCCCGCAAATATCAGTTGCCGGTCATCCCGGTGGTGCTGCCGCCCGATACCGATCCCGAAGACTTCGTGGTCGGCAACGAGGCCTATGTCGGCCCGGGCACGATCTATCATTCGGAATTCCTCGACGGTCTGCCGATCGACGCCGCGAAGAAAGAGATCGCTCGTTATTTCGGCGCGCGCCAGGTCGGCTCCGCCAACCGGCCGCAGGGCGTGGTCGAGACCAATTACCGCCTGCGCGACTGGGGTGTTTCCCGTCAGCGCTACTGGGGTTGCCCGATCCCGATCATCCATTGCGACGAGCATGGCGCGGTGCCGGTGCCCGCCGCCGACCTGCCGGTCAAGCTGCCGGACGACGTGACGTTCGACCGTCCGGGCAATCCGCTCGACCACCACCCGACCTGGAAGCATGTCGCCTGCCCCGTCTGCGGCAAGCCGGCGCGGCGCGAAACCGACACGATGGACACGTTCGTCGATTCGTCGTGGTATTTCGCCCGGTTCACCGAGCCCAAATCCGACGATCCGACGGTGCCGGCCATCGCCAATCGGTGGCTGCCCGTCGATCAATACATCGGCGGCGTAGAACACGCTATCTTGCATCTGCTCTACAGTCGCTTCTTCACCCGGGCAATGCACAAGACCGGCCATCTGGACCTGGACGAACCGTTCAAAGGCCTGTTCACCCAGGGCATGGTGGTGCACGAGACCTACAAGGACGAGAACGGCGAATGGGTGCTTCCCGCCGATGTGACGCTAGAGGGCATGGGCGACAGCCGCCGCGCCACGCAGACGTCGAACGGCGCGCCCGTCGAAATCGGCGCCATCGAAAAGATGAGCAAGTCGAAAAAGAATGTGGTCGACCCCGACGAGATCGTGCGCACCTACGGCGCCGACACGGCGCGCTGGTTCATGCTGTCGGACTCGCCGCCCGAGCGGGACGTGCAGTGGACCGCCGCGGGCATCGAAGGCGCTTCGCGCTTCCAGCAGCGCATCTGGAAGCTCTTGCACGAGAGCATCGAGATCGCCGGCTTGCCGTCGACCGGTGACACGCCGGCGGCCGAGATCGACACCATCCGCAAGCTCATCCATCGCACGGTCAAGACCATCGGCGACGACATCGAAGGGCTGCGGTTCAATCGCGCCGTGGCGCAGATCTACGAGCTTACCAACGGCCTCGCCAAATTTGCGGTGAGCCTCGAAGCCGCACCGGCGGCGAACGGCGCAGCGGTCCTGCGCGAAGGCGTCGAGAAGCTGGTACAGTTGATCGCGCCGATGATGCCGCATCTGAGCGAGACCTGCTGGGCCGAACTGAAAATGCCCGGCATGGTCGCCGATGCCGGCTGGCCCGAGGTCGATCCGGCGCTGCTGGTCGATTCGACCGTCGTGGTCGCGGTCCAGGTCAACGGCAAGCGTCGTGGCGAGCTGACCCTGCCGGTCGGCGCACCACGCGAACTGGTCGAGAAAGAGGTCTTGTCTCTCGACGCCGTTGCCCGCATGCTGGAGGGCAAGGCGCCAAAGAAGATCATCATCGTGCCCGACAGGATCGTGAATGTCGTTATTTAAGGCGGTGAGATTCGGCGCGCTCCTGGCTGGCCTTGCAGTGGCGCCGCTGCTGTCGGCCTGCACGGGCTTTACCCCCGTTTATGGCGAGAACGGCCTCGGCAACCAGCAGGTCGCGGTGAAATATGCGAGCCCCAGCAACCGGCTGGAGCAGGTGATCTATCAGGATCTGGCGCTGAAGCTGGGCAAATCCGCCGGCGACGTGCCGACGGTGACAATCTCGGCCTCAGCGACGCTGCCCACCACCGATACCACCACAGCGACGCTGAGCGTGGCGTCTGGCCAGGTCACGGTGCGCGTCTTTGTCAGCGTCATCGATCCGAGCGGCAAGGTGATCGTCCAAAGCAACCGCAGCGTCGTGGAAAACTTCGTCAAGGGCGGCCAGGCCTTTTCCAACCAGGAGGCGGCCAACGAGGCGTCCGAGCGCGGCGCCAGGGAACTGGCGGAATCGATCCGGCTCCAAATCCTGGGCGCGCTCGTCAAACACCGGCAATGACCGCACTCAAGGCGCATGAGGTCGAGCGGTTCCTGAAACGACCCGACCTGGATGCGGGCATCCTGCTGGTCTATGGCCCGGACACCGGGCTCGTTCGCGAAACCGCGCAGCGCCTCGTGCGCCACTATGCGGGCGACGATGCCGACGGCATGGGGCTGGTGACGCTGGACGGCGGCGAGCTCGATGGCGACCCCGGCCGACTGCTGGTCGAAGCCAAGACCGCGTCGCTGTTCGGCGAACGGCGCGTGGTACGCGTCCGTGGCGCCGGCAAATCACTGACCTTGCCGCTGAGCGAACTCGCTGCCGACCCGGCCGGCGCCGTCGTCGTGCTCGAGGCTGGCAATCTGCCGCCGCGCGATCCGCTGCGGGCGCTGGTGGAGGCCGCGCCGACGGGAAGGGCGCTGCCCTGCTATGCCGACAGCGACGAGACCATCCTCAAGTTGATCAACGAAAGCTTCGCCGCGGCCGGCATTCGCGCCGAGCCGGACGTTGCGCAGACCCTGCGCGACCAGTTGGGCAATGATCGCGAGGTGACGCGGCGCGAGCTCGAAAAGCTGACGCTCTATGCCGCCGAATCGAAAGTTCTCACCCGTGAGGACGTGCTGACCCTGTGCGCCGACAATGCCGCGCTGGTCCTCGACGAGGTGGCCGATGCCATTGGCACCGGCCATGCCGAGCGGCTCGATGCGGCGCTTGGCCGGGCGCTGGCCGCAGCGGTCAATCCGCAGCAATTGCTGGCGTCGGTGTCGGGTCACTTCGCCCAGTTGCGGCGCTGGCGGACAATCGTCGACGGCGGCACCTCGGCGCGCGACGTGCTGGCGGGCGCCCGGCCCAGGCCGCATTTTTCGCGGACGTCTTCGCTGGAGCAGCAATTGCGGCTCTGGTCCGACGCGTCGTTGTCGATTGCCACCGACCGCCTGCACCAGGCGACCGGCGATACGCGCAAGAGCTACGGTCGGGCGGAAACCATCACGCGGCGGGTGTTTCTTGCGCTCACACAGATGGCCGCGCAGCACTGAGCCGCGCAGCGCTCGATCAATAGCCGTCGGCGTTGTTGCCGACGAGGATTTCGCGCTTGCCCGAGTGGTTGGCGGCGGAAATGACGCCGTCCTTTTCCATGCGCTCGATCAGCGACGCCGCCTTGTTGTAGCCAATGGCGAGGCGGCGCTGGACGTAGGAGGTCGAGGCCTTCTTGTCCTGCAGCACGATGTTGACGGCCTTGTCGTAGAGCTCGTCGCCCGAGCCGCCGCCCTCCTCGGAAATCGCCGAAGCGGGGTCGAACTCTTCTTCCTCGGCGGTGATCGAGTCGAGGTAGTCGGGTGCGCCCTGGCTCTTCAGATGCTGCACCACCGCCTCGACCTCGTGATCGGAGACGAACGGGCCGTGGAGGCGCCGGATGCGGCCGCCGCCGGCCATGTAGAGCATGTCGCCATTGCCCAGCAATTGTTCGGCGCCCTGCTCGCCCAGAATGGTGCGGCTGTCGATCTTGCTGGTCACCTGGAACGAGATTCTGGTGGGGAAGTTCGCCTTGATGGTGCCGGTGATGACGTCGACCGATGGACGCTGCGTCGCCATGATGACGTGGATGCCGGCGGCGCGCGCCATCTGTGCGAGGCGCTGCACGGCGCCTTCGATGTCCTTGCCGGCCACCATCATCAGGTCGGCCATCTCGTCGATGACGATGACGATGAACGGCAGCGGTTCGAGGTTGAACTGCTCGCTCTCGTAGATCGCCTCGCCGGTCTCGCGGTCGAAGCCGGTCTGTACCGTGCGGGTGATGACCTCGCCCTTTTGCGCCGCTTCCACCACTCGCTGGTTGAAGCCGTCGATGTTGCGCACGCCGATCTTGCTCATCTTGCGATAGCGATCTTCCATCTCGCGCACCGCCCATTTGAGCGCGGTGACGGCCTTGGACGGATCGGTAACCACCGGCGTCAGCAGATGCGGAATGCCGTCGTAGATCGACAACTCCAGCATCTTGGGGTCGATCATGATCAGCCGGCATTTTTCCGGCGTCATCTGGTAGAGCAGCGACAGGATGAAGGTGTTGATGCCCACCGACTTGCCCGAGCCGGTGGTGCCGGCGATGAGCAGATGCGGCATGCGCGCCAGGTCGGCAATGATCGGCTCGCCGCCGATGGTCTTGCCGAGGCAGATCGGCAGCTTGCCCTTCATCTTCTCGAAATCGGAGCTGGCGAGCATTTCGCGGAGGTACACCGTCTCGCGGTTCTCGTTGGGTAGCTCGATGCCAATGGCGTTGCGGCCGGGCACCACGGCGACACGGGCCGAAATGGCGCTCATCGAGCGAGCGATGTCGTCGGCGAGCGAAATGACGCGGCTCGATTTGATGCCGGGCGCCGGCTCCAGCTCGTAGAGCGTCACCACCGGGCCGGGGCGGACGTTGATGATGTCCCCTTTGACGCCGAAGTCCTCGAGCACGCCCTCGAGCCGGCGGGCCATGGCCTCGAGCCGCTCGGGCCGATGCTCGTCCATCAGGCCGCGATGCTTGGCCTCGGCGAGGAGGTTGAGTTCGGGCAGCTCGAAACCGGTGTTGTCGTCGAGCAGCGAGGGCTGTGCTTCGCGCGCCGCGCGACTGCCGGCAACCGGCCGGCGCGGCGGCGCAACGACACGCGGTGCGCGGGCCGGCGTGGCGGGCGCCACCAGCACATCGTCCTCCCCGGTCTCGGGCGGGTAGAAATCGTCCTCGTTTACCTCGGGCTCGGCCGGGGCGAAAATGCGCCGTTCGACCGTGAGGCCGGGTTCGCGCCGGTCATACGCCATACCCGGTTCGCGGCGCTCATCGGGCAGCACGGCGACGCCGGGAATGCGGGGCGCAGTGGTGGTCGGCTCCTGCGCGCCGTCGCGCCATTCGGCGGCCTCGGCTTCGCGGCGGGCGGCGGCATTGTTGCGGGCAGTGGTCACCGCTCGGCGAAACGCGGTCTGCGCGGCAAAGCTCAGATGCACCAGCGCGCCGATCGCGACATCCAGAATGCCGTTCCGGTCGGGCTCGTCCGCGGCCGCAGCCTGGCCGGTTTTCGTTGCGCCCTTGGCGGCCGCGGTCGCCGGCCGCGGCAGGCTGATGCTGCCGAGTCCGAGCGCGATCCAGAACAGCGCCAGCGTCGGCGCGGTGAGAATGATGGCAAAGAGCCACGCCGTGATCGGCTGCGGATTGGCGTCGGTGACGGCGCGCGCAAGGCCGGAAAAACCGCCGCCGATGAGGCCGCCCATGCCGGTGGGCAGCGGCCAGCTATCGGGGGCAGGAAGAAAGGCGAGGACGCCGGTCGAGAGCGCCGTGGCGGCAATCCAGGCAATGAGCCGCAGTGGCATCTTGCCGGGCACGCGGCGGCGCATGAAGCTCCAGCCCCAGACGGCAAGCGGAATCAGCAGCGTGATGACACCGAGGCCGAGGACCTGAAAGCTGATGTCAGCCAACACGGCGCCGGGAAAGCCGAGCCAGTTCGCGACCGGCTTGGCCGTTGCGTAGGACAGCGACGGATCGTCGACCGACCACGAGGCGAGCGCCGCCATCGTCAGCGCCACGATCGCGAGCACCGCGATCCCGATCAGGCGAACCGGGATGGTGATGGCGATGGCGGGCGCGGGGGAATGGTCTTCGAGCAGGGGGCGTGCCGGCATCGTCGGAATACTCTACGCTTGACTAGAGCGCGCATCCTAGGAGCGCGTGGTTAATCCCAAGCTAACCATGACGGGGTGCCGGGCCGCGCGGCGCGTGGGGGCCGGCGGCGGTCGTCGGGCACCCGGTCAGTCGCGTGAGGAGACGCGGGGTCTGATTCGATCTGGGGTGCAGCCCATGCAGTTTGCGAGTGGGAAGCCTCAGTGGCGGGCCAAGAGGCGCATGGGCTGCACGCTGAATCGGATCGGTCGTCGTCATCGGATGGACAGCCCAGCCGAAGCCGGGCTGTCCGGAGTGACCTGCCGCAGGGCGCTCGGGGAGGAACCGATGCCCGCGGCAGGAAAGGCTCGGCTCTACTCGGCCACCGACTCGCCATGCTGGGTAATGTCGAGACCTTCCTCTTCGTCCTGCTCGCTGGGCCGGAGGCCGACCAGCAGTTTCACCACCATGAGGATCACGAAGGAGGCGACGGCAGTCCACACGATGGTCGCCACGATGCCGATGAGCTGGGTGACGATCGAGTGGTTGGCGCCGAGCGAGTTGATGGTCGGGTCGGCGAAGACGCCGGTCAGCAGAGCGCCGACGATGCCGCCGACGCCGTGGACGCCAAAGGCATCGAGCGAGTCGTCGTAGCCGAACATCTTCTTCATATGGGCCGCGGCCAGATAGCAGAGAATGCCAGCCGCGATGCCGATGACCAACGCACCGGTCGGGTTGACGAAGCCGGAGGCCGGGGTGACGGCCACGAGGCCGGCCACGGCGCCCGAGATGATGCCGAGGACGCTCGGCTTCTTGACCACGATCCACTCGACGAACATCCAGGCAAGGCCCGCGGCGGCGGTCGCGACCTGGGTGTTGAGCATGGCAGCACCCGCGAGACCGTCGGCCGCGAGTTCGGAGCCGGCGTTGAAGCCGAACCAGCCGACCCACAACAGCGAGGCGCCGATGACCGAGATCACCAGGTTATGCGGCGCCATGTTGGTGCTGCCGAAGCCTTTGCGCTTGCCGAGGACGAGCGCACAGACGAGGCCCGCAACACCGGCGTTGATGTGGACCACGGTGCCGCCGGCGAAATCGAGAACGCCGAGGCCGCCGAGGAAGCCGCCGCCCCACACCCAATGGGCGATGGGCGAATAGACGATCAGCGACCACAGCCCCATGAAGATGAGCATGGCCGAGAACTTCATGCGCTCGGCGAAGGCGCCGGCGATCAGCGCCGGAGTGATGATGGCGAAGGTCAACTGGAACATCGAGAACACGAATTCGGGGATGTTCGCCACCCCGGGTGCCCACAGCGTCGCCGTGGTGATGCCGTTGTGGAAGATCTTGCTGAAACCGCCGAGCCAGGCCTGGGTCGGCCCGCCATCGGTGAAGGCGATCGAGTAGCCGACGACGAACCAGATGATGGTGATGAGGCAGGTGATGGCGAAGGATTGCATGATGGTCGCCAGCACGTTCTTGCGGCGCACCATGCCGCCGTAAAACAGTGCGAGGCCCGGAATGGTCATCATCAGGACCAGCGCGGTCGAAGTCAGCATCCAGGCGGTATTGCCGGTATCGAGGGCCGGAGCCGGGGTGGCGGGCGCCGCGTCCTGCGCCAGTGCGGGGACGGCGAGCAGGGCCAGCGCCCCCAGCGCCGATCCCAGTGCCGCCAAGGTGTTATTGAGCTTCATTGTCGTTTCTCCTGAAATCGGCGCGCTAGAGCGCGGCCGCGCCGGTTTCGCCGGTACGGATGCGGGTGACCGCGAGAAGGTCGAGGACGAAGATCTTGCCGTCGCCGATGCGGCCGGTCTGGGCGCTGTCGCGAATGGCCGAGACGATGGCGTCGGACTGGGCGTCCTCCACCGCGATCTCGATCTTCAGCTTGGGCAGGAAGTGCACCGCGTATTCGGTGCCGCGGTAAATTTCGGAATGGCCCTTCTGGCGGCCATAGCCTTTGACTTCGGTCACGGTCATGCCGTGCACGTCGAGCGAGTTCAGCGCCTGACGCACCTCCTCGAGCCGCGATGGCTTGATGATTGCGATCACCAGTTTCATGGATGCCCCTTTCGACTGACCATCTGGTCTCCAATGCCGAAAGAGACTCAAATGCCGTGCCAGTCGGGCGGACATGGACCGAAGCCCATGATTTAGCTGGTTAATTCCAATCTCGGCGGCGGCGATTCCCAAGGACCTCGGGATCGCTTTAGAGCTCTCGTGCTGCCAATTTAGGCAATGACTGCGCGTCTGCTGCTCATTTGTGCAACTGCCACCAAGCTGACTCTTGCTTAGGCAGGCGCCGGGGCTCAAAAGAGAAAAATGGCCACGAACTCTCAAATCTATGACGTCATAGTAGTGGGCGGCGGACCCGTCGGGCTCTGCCAGGCTTTGGCGTTGAGCCGTTTCCAGCATGGTTTGCACATTGCGCTGCTCGACCGCCGGCCGTTCACGGTGCCCGACGACAAGCGTGCCTTCGCGCTTTCTGCCGGCGTGCGGCGCGTGCTCGATACGCTGGGCGTCTGGTCGGCGATCGCGCCCGAGGCCGAGCCGATCCGGGCGATGCGGATCACCGATTCGGGGCGGGGCGATATCTCCCGGCCGGTGTTTCTCAGTTTCGACGGCGACGTAGCGCCGGGCGAGCCCTACGCCCACATGGTGCCCAACCGGGTGCTGACCAAGGTGCTGCTCGATGCGGTCGGCAGCCGGGTGGAGTTGGTTGCGCCGGTCGAAATCACCGGGTCCATGTCCGACGGGCCGAACGCGACGCTATCGCTCAAGGATGGCCGCACCTTTGCCGCGCCGCTGATCGTTGCCGCTGATGGGGCGATGTCAGCCTTGCGCAACATGGCGGGCATCGGCGTCGTCAGCCACGACTACCGCCAGTCCGGGGTGGTGACCACCATCGCGCACGAGCTGCCGCACGAGGGCGTCGCCTATGAGCATTTCCGGCCGGCCGGGCCGTTCGCCAGCCTGCCGCTCACCGGCAACCGTTCATCGCTGGTGTGGACCGAATCGACCCAGGAAGCCGCCCGGCTGAAGGCATTGCCGCCGGCCGACGCCGCGGCCGAAATCGAAGCGGCGATGGGTTCGTCGCTCGGCCATGTGACGCTGGAGGAGGGCATCCAGGCCTTCCCGCTTCGGCTGCAACTGGCACGCGCGTTCGTCGCGCCGCGGCTGGCGCTGATCGGCGACGCCGCGCATGTCATCCACCCGCTCGCGGGGCAGGGTCTCAATCTCGGCTTCAAGGACGTCGCGGCGCTGACCGAGGCGGTGATCGAGGCGGTGCGGCTCGGGCTCGATCATGGTGCGCCAGACGTGCTGTCGCGCTACCAGTCCTGGCGCCGGCTGGACACTTCGCTGATGGCGGCGGTCACCGACAATCTCAACCGACTGTTCTCGAACGATGTGGCGCCGCTGCGCGCGGTGCGCGATGTCGGGCTCGGCATGGTCGATCGCCTGCCGCGGATCAAGGCCAGCCTCATCGGCCGCGCCGCCGGCCTCGATCGCGACGGTCCGCGACTATTGCGTGGAATGCCAATCTAGAAATTCCTTACATTGCTCTGTGCGATCGATCACAGGAGGGCTCGATCGCCCAACCGCGGTCAGACCGTCGGCGGGAAGTGGACGCGCATTTCCTGCGGGTCGACGTCGCGGGCCTCGTCGAGGCTCAGCATCGGCACGCCGTCGCGAATCGGGAAGGCGAGGTGTGCGGCGACCGAGATCAGTTCATCCCGGTCGGCGCTCAGCACGAGGCGCGTCTTGGTCAGGGGGCAGACCAGCATCTCGAGCGTCCGGATATCGACCTCGAAGCGACGATCGCCCGCTTGCGGCATTATTGCAGCGCGACGCCGGCGCCGCCCTTGGCCATTTCGTATTCGGTCATGGCGATCAGGGTTTCGGCGCGGACTTCGAGCGAGCGCGCCTCGAGCAGCACCTGCTTTTCCTTGGCGCCATAGGGCGACACCATGCAGCAGAAATTGACGAGGTCGGCGGTGCCGGTCTTGTTGATCTCGTCCCAGTTGAGCTCGAAATTGGCGAACTCGGCATAGTCGCGCATCATCTTGAGGAAGCGTTCGCGATCAACACCGTCCTCGCCATAGGCGCGCTCGAAGTCGAGGGCGAAGCGCTGCGCGTCGATCACGGCCTGACGGAACGGCGTCATCACCGTCAATTCGCTCACCAGCTCGAAGCGGGTCAGGCCTTCGAGGATGATGAAATAGCGGCCCTCGCCGTTTTCTTCCCAATGGGTCAGCCGACCGACGGTGCCGATCTTCTGGAGCGGCGCTCTACCGCGCGGGCTTTCCTCGGACGTGTCCTCGGGCTGGATGAGGCCGATCAGCCGGTTGCCGGCCAGCGCCTGGTCGACCATTTCGACATAGCGCGGCTCGAACACGTTGAGCGGGCGGTGCGAGAACGGCAACAGCAGCGCCCCGCTCAGCGGGAACACCGGCAGATGGTTCGGCAGGTCGGCGGGTGCGGACGGGCGTTTGAACATCACGAGAAGAGGAGGGCCGACAGCAGCCTCCGCCCTTTCAGGGTTGCAGGGTCCTTGGCGCCCCAGGCCTCGAAGAACTCGAGCAGCTTCTTGCGCGCGCCATCGTCGGTCCAGGTGCGGTCGCGCCGCATCAGAGCGACGAGCTGCTCAGCCGCCTCGACGCGCTTGCCGGCGGCGTTGAGCGCCAGCGCCAGGTCGTAGCGCGCCTGAAGGTCGTCGGGATTGGTCGCGAGCGCACGCTCCAGCTCGTCCGTCTCCGACAGATCGGCGGCCTCGGTCAGCAGCTTCAGTTCGGCGGCGAGCGAGGTGTAGTCGGCGCCGGTGCGGGCTGCTTCGGGCACGGTATCGAAGATCTGCTGCGCCTGCTCGGCTTCGCCCGCCTTGAGATAGACGCGCGACATGCCGAGGATCGCCTCGGCATTCTCGGGCTGGTGCTGCAGCACCATGCCGAAAATCTGCGCGGCGGTGTTAAGGTCACCGACGCTAAGCGCTTCCTTGGCCGCAGCCATGGCGTTGTTGATCTCTTCCTCGATCGAGCCGGCAGCGGCCGGGGCGGGCGGCGCGGCAGCGATCACCTTGTCGGCGAACTTGCGCACTTCGCTCTCGGGGATGTTGCCGAGGAAGGCATCGACCGGGCGGCCGCCGGCAAAGGCGAAGACGGCAGGGATGGATTGCACCCCGAGCTGCCCCGCGATCGAGGGGTTCTCGTCGATGTTGATCTTGACCAGCCGGATCTTGCCGGCCTTCTCGTTCACCACCTTTTCGATGTTGGGCGAGAGCGCCCGGCAGGGGCCGCACCAGGGCGCCCAGAAGTCGACCAGCACCGGCGTTTCGAGCGAGGCGTCGATAACGTCGGCCTTGAAGGCGCGATCGGTCGATTCCCGCACGAGGTCGGCTGGCGGGGCTTTGGCGGCGGGGGCAGTATTGAGATTGACGTTCACGGCACGGGCTCTTTTTGCTGGCTCGTAACCCTTTTCGCAGACCGCGCCGTGTCGCGCCAGCAGGCGCATGACGAGGCCGGAGTTTAGGGTTGCAAAGGCGATATCGATTGGGCATATAGGCCCCGCATCGCGCCCTGCCAAGAGACCGGCAGACGCAGAGGCTTGGAGTGCGGGTGTAGCTCAGGGGTAGAGCATAACCTTGCCAAGGTTAGGGTCGAGGGTTCGAATCCCTTCGCCCGCTCCAATTCTCTCCCGGTTGGATGACGCCAAGACGACAAGGGCCGTGAGGCCCTTTTTGTTTGCCCTGCCGCTGCGACAGTGAACTTGTCATATATCACAGAATAATTTCGTGAACTGCCTCACTATTTCGCGAGCAGCGAAGTCTTGATAACTTTGCCTCCATATTTTTTTGGGGGCTCATTTGAATAATACCAATACCGGTTCGGAGATGGAGCGGTCGGTGCGCGTCGAAGACGTGGCGCGCGTGGCCGGCGTTTCTCCCATTACAGTATCGCGGGCGTTGCGCACGCCCGAGAAAGTCAAGGCCGCGACGCTGGAGCGGGTGCTCGAAGCAGTGCGGGAAACCGGCTATCATATCAACTCCATCGCCTCGAGTTTGCGCTCGGGACAGTCGCAGTTCGTCCTGGTGTTTGTCGCGAGCCTGCAGAATCAGCATTTCGCCGCGGCCATGCAGGGGGTGCTCGATGTGTTCGAGCAGAGCCGCTTCCATCTGATGTTTGCCCAGATGGGCTATGACGAGGACGTTTCGGCCGAACGCATCAGGTCGATGCTGCCGTTCCGGCCGGCCGCGACGCTGTTTACCGGCGTGGTGCGCAATGAAGGGGCGCGCGCCTATCTCAGATCGCTCAACGTGCCGGTGATGGAGATGTGGGGCGAAACCGACGATCCGGTCGACATGCTGGTCAGTTCCCCAATCTATGGCGGCGGCGAATTGCTGGGCCAGCATCTGGGCGAGCAGGGGTTCAGGCGCATCGCCTATGTCGGTCATACCAACAGCCGGTCGTCGGTCCGCATCGACGGGGTCAACGCGGCGCTGCGGCAGTATGGCTGCGAGATTTCACTGCTGATTTCGATCGAGGGCACCGGCGAGATGGAGCACGGCGTCGCCGCGTTCGACCGGATCCAGGCCCAGATGCCCGACGTCGATGCCATGATGTTCGGCACCGACGTGGTGGCCGCAGGCGCGCTGGTGCGGGCGCAGGAGCTCGGCATCCGGGTGCCCGAACAGCTCGGCATCACGGGCTACGGCGATCTGTTCTTCGCCGGCCATACGCAACCGGGGCTCACCTCGATCCGGACGTCGCCGCACGAGATGGGGCAAACCGCGGGCAGGATGCTGCTCAGCCGGCTCGCCGGCCACATTTCGGACGAACGTATCATACAGGTTCCGGTGCACCTCGAGGCGCGCGGGACCACGCTGCGCCGGAAAACGTAAAAACCGGACGTCAAAGTGTATGATTGGTCTCTCCATCGGCGCCGCGATGCGCTATGGGTCGGGGCAACAGTTTCAATTCGAGGCAAACGATGACGACCGAGGGGAATGGCGACGCGAACCGGAAACTCCGTTCGCGGGCCTGGTTCGACAATCCTGACAATCCGGACATGACGGCGCTCTATCTCGAGCGCTACCTCAATTTCGGCCTTTCGCGCGAAGAGCTGCAGTCCGGCAAGCCGATCATCGGCATTGCGCAGACCGGGTCGGATCTCAGCCCCTGCAATCGCCACCATATCGTTCTGGCGCAGCGCGTGCGCGAAGGCATCCGCGAGGCGGGCGGCATCGCCATCGAGTTCCCGGTGCATCCGATCCAGGAGACGGGCAAGCGCCCGACGGCCGGCCTCGACCGCAATCTCGCCTATCTCAGCCTCGTCGAAATCCTCTACGGCTATCCGCTCGACGGCGTCGTGCTCACCATCGGCTGCGACAAGACCACGCCGGCGATGCTGATGGGTGCGGCGACGGTCAATATTCCTGCCATCGCGCTCAGCGTCGGGCCGATGCTCAACGGCTATTTCCGTGGCGAGCGCACCGGCTCCGGCACCATCGTATGGAAGGCGCGCCAGATGATGGCGGCCGGCGAAATCGACTACCCGCAGTTCGTCGATCTCGTCGCCTCGTCGGCGCCTTCGACCGGCTATTGCAACACCATGGGCACGGCTTCGACCATGAATTCGCTGGCTGAAGCGCTCGGCATGCAGCTTCCGGGCTCGGCGGCGATCCCGGCGCCCTATCGGGACCGCCAGGAGATGGCGTACCGCACCGGCAAGCGCATCGTCGACATGGTGCATGAGGACCTGAAGCCCTCCGACATCCTGACTAAGGACAATTTCGTCAACGCAATCGTCGTCAATTCGGCCATCGGCGGCTCGACCAAT